>JADMIO011054708.1_pt1 | contig 98608 bp, 84 predicted proteins | sample 8958161 | NCBI WGS metagenome assembly JADMIO01 (sample SAMN16585339, study PRJNA669376) | soil metagenome | isolation source: Crop rotation soil | place: USA: Cullars Rotation, Alabama | collected 2011
CGCGACAACTTGTCCACGTGGAATTCTAAGCTTAGGATCCCAATGTGCTGGAAAGGGATCGCACCTGCGGCCCTGACCCCACAGGAAGTGAAAGAACAAGCGACTCAGCCGGATTTATATCAGGCGGGCCGGTACGCGCCGCCATTTTAAATTTAAGGAAACGATGGATCTGACCAACGCATACATCTTGACCGGAGCCTTGCTCTTCGCCATCGGCGTGATCGGATTCCTCTCGCGCCGAAACATGATCATCATGTTCCTGGCCACCGAAATCATGTTTCAAGGCGTGATCCTGAACTTAGTCGGCTTCGGCCTCAAGCATGGCCAGCTCACTGGGCAAGCCTTCGCGATGTTTTTGATCGTGATCGCCGCGGTTGAGGCCGGCTTGGCACTGGGTTTGGTTGTTCTGTTATATCGACGCAAAGGTACGCTTGATGCGAATGCCTGGCGGACGTTACGCGGGTAAATGTTTGTGGCACCGGCGTCTCGCCGGTTTAGCGAGATATGATCGGAATGCAATTAGATTTCGCACAATTTGGTGCCCTGAAGGTCGCACCGTTCATCCCGCTGCTGCCGTTGCTCGGAGCGGCTATTGTGGGGATATTTGGCTCGCGCGTATTGAAAGCCGCCAGCCACTGGCCGATTATTCTGGGCATCGCCGGCGCGGTTGTGTGCAGCGGATTATTATTCGGTGGGGTTCGACAACTATCCCCCGACCATTTCAACAACACATATCACATCTATTCATGGATCTCACCCGAGCCCGGCGTTTCCTTCAACGTCAATTTCCGAATTGACCCGCTCACCGCCATCATGCTGCTCACCGTCTGCGGTGTCGCCCTGCTCGTTGCCATCTACTCCCGCGACTACATGCGCGAGCACGATCACCCGGAGCGCGGCTACGAACGCTATTTCGCTTTCATTGGCATGTTTGTCTTCAGCATGTGCACGCTGGTCTTGGCGGGAAATTTCCTGCTGCTCTACCTCGGTTGGGAAGCAGTCGGCCTCTGCAGCTATTTATTAATCGGCTTTTACTATCAAAAGCCTTCCGCCGCCGCTGCCGCAAAAAAAGCATTTCTAGTAAACCGCATCGGCGATTTCGGCTTCGGTCTAGGCATATTATTCATATATCTCTGGCTCTCACCGCTAGCTACCGGCGGCCAAAGCCCGCTGGATTACAGCTTCGTATTTGAAAACATCCACAAGCTCCAACTCTGGCAATGCAACACGATCGCTCTGTTGTTGTTCTGCGGCGCAGTCGGCAAAAGCGCACAATTCCCGCTTTACGTCTGGCTGCCCGACGCCATGGAAGGTCCCAGCCCGGTTTCCGCCCTTATTCACGCAGCGACGATGGTGACCGCCGGCGTATACATGGTCGTTCGTTGCGGCCCTATCTTTGTGGAAGCTCCGCTCGCGCTCGCTGTGGTCGCCGCGGTCGGTGCATTCACTGCATTATTCGCCGCCGTGATTGCCCTCGCGCAATACGACATGAAACGCATCCTGGCCTATTCAACCATCAGTCAGCTCGGTTACATGTTCCTCGGTGTCGGCGCATTTGCAGCCGATTCCGCCATCTTCCATCTATTCACCCACGCATTCTTCAAAGCCCTGCTGTTCCTGGGTGCCGGCAGCGTGATGCACGCGATGGGCGGCGTTATCGACGTCCGCCGATTCAGCGGCCTGCGCCGCGTGTTGCCCGTTACCTGCGCGACCTTCGTGATCGGCTCATTAGCTCTGGCCGGTTTCCCATTGATGTCCGGCTTCTTCAGCAAAGATGAAATCATCCACGCCGCGTTCGAGTTGCATCCCGTCCTCGGCGGCATGGCTTTGCTCACGGCGCTGCTAACCGCGTTCTACACATTCCGTATGGTCTTCCTCGCCTTCGCCGGTCCGGAGCGTTTGCCCGAAGGTGTACACGCCCACGAATCCGGAAAATGGATGCTGCTCCCGCTGGTGCTGCTCGCGATTGGTACTGTGGGGGCCGGTTATCTCGGCGTCACCATCGGCCACGGCGGTTTCGCCGGCATGATTCAACCACACGGAAAATTTCACGCGTTTCTCGCTCCCGTGGTCGAGCCATATCACAGCGCCAGAGCCCCGCACGTCGGCTTGACCGGCGTCGAGCAGGAGGGTGGTCAAGTTGAAGATCACACGCTCATGTACGTTTCCGCCGCGATATCCATCTTCGGAATCGTGCTTGCTTATTTCCTGTACGCTCGCCGCCGCGATCTGGCCGAGCGAACACGCCGGGCCTTACCGCAGCTTTTCGAAGTGATGCACAATAAATTCTATGTCGACGAGTTGAACGATCTAATCGTGGTCAAGCCGGTTTGGACCGCCGGTGAAATTTTTTATGCCATCGATCGTTTCATCATCGATGGCTTGGTATGGCTGGTCACTGCGATACCCCGCGCGATCGGCTTCATATTGCGAAGCTTACAGAATGGCGCGATTCAAAGTTACGGAGTAACCATGACCGCCGGCATGATCATTTTGGTAATGATCGTCTGGCTATCACAAAAGTAGCGGAACGTGCCTGCGCGGACTGAATGCGCTGTTAGCTTTTGAAACTTCAATTTTGGATCTGAAATGCCTGATTTGTCTCATTGGATACTGACCTTGCTCATCGCGGTGCCCATCATCGGCGCCATCGCGATTGCCCTCACCCCAGCGAATTCCCCGCAGGATGAGCAGAAACGCCTGCCCTTACGCGCCCTCACTTTTGGATTCATTGAGTTGGGCCTCGCCGTCATGGCCATCGTTCTTTTCTTTCATGCGCAAGACTCCTCCGGTCGTTTAATCGCGGATCAAGGTGGTTACGCACTGAATCAGAATTTCTCATGGATCAATGACGCCATCGAAGGCCGCCCGCCGCGTTATATCGACTTCCGCTATCATGTGGGCGTCGATGGCCTCAGCTTATGGCTGCTCGTCCTCACCACCTTCATCACACCGCTCAGCATTTGGGCCAGCTTCTCCGGCATTCGCCGGCGTGTGCGTGAGTATTACGTGTTGATGCTCTTGCTCCAGGCCGGCATGATCGGCGTGTTTTGCGCCCGCGATCTGTTGCTGTTCTACATCTTTTTTGAATTCACGCTCATCCCACTGTTCTTCCTGATCGGCATATGGGGCGGCGCCGATCGGCGACGGGCAGCCGGTAAGTTCTTCCTTTATACATTCTCCGGCAGCGTGCTCACCTTCGCCGGCGTGCTCTATCTGGCTTATCAAGCTTATGCATTGCCCCTGGCCCGCGGCGGCGTTAATGCTTTCACTTTTGATCTCGAAACACTCTACCATCTGCAACTCAGCACCAAAGCGCAGTGGTGGTTATTCCTCGCCTTTGCCGCCGGTTTTGCGATCAAGGTCCCGCTGTTCCCATTCCACACGTGGTTGCCCTTGGCCCATACCGAAGCGCCCACCGCAGGAAGCGTCCTGCTCGCGGGCGTATTGCTCAAGCTCGGCACTTATGGCTTCCTGCGTTTCAGTTTGCCCATGCTTCCTCATGCCGCTTTTACCTTCGCTCCTATCATGGCCACTTTGGCGGTGATCGGAATCATTTATGCCGCACTCGCCGCCTGGGTCCAGGATGATCTCAAGAAGCTCGTGGCCTATTCATCCGTTTCGCACCTCGGCTTTTGCATTCTCGGCATGTTCAGTCTCAAGAGCGCGGGCCTCACCGGTTCACTGCTTTACATGGTCAACCACGGCCTCTCCACCGGCGCGCTGTTTCTTGTGGTCGGTATGATCTACGAGCGTTATCACACCCGCCAATTCGATCAACTCGGCGGCCTCGCTCGGCCTATGCCTTGGCTCGCGTTCTTCCTGATTCTTTTCACGCTCAGCAGCATTGGTCTGCCCGGTCTTAACGGCTTTGTCAGCGAATTCCTCGTTCTGCTCGGCACATTCACCTCCGCATCAGCCGAGAATTCACCAGCCGGTCCGCTGAATTGGATCTACGCGGCCTTTGCCGCCTCCGGAATTATTCTCAGCGCCGTATATATGTTGTATCTATGCCAACGACTGCTCTTTGGTCCGGTCAAAAACCCGCCGCACACACCCGATATCTCCAATGGCTTGAGCGCCGACCTGACCATTCGCGAAGTCAGCATCCTGACCCCCATTGCGATTGCTTGTCTCGTCTTAGGCATTTGGCCAAATCTATTAATCGACTCCATTCAACCCGCCGCCGAGCGCCAAGTGCTCGCTAGGGTTTTTGAAAATGACAACAACACACCGACTCATTCTGAATTCGCATTGGACAAAGCATTCCATGTTGATGCCATTCATCTCGCGGCGGGGAAAGGGTCAAAACGATGAACAGCATCTTCTCATTGCTTGCCCCCGAATTGACCCTGACAGTGGGCGCTTCACTGATTTTGCTACTAGGTCTCTCGCATTCGCCGGCCAAGAGATGGCTGACCGGCTGGGTGGCGCTGATCACCGTTTTTATCGCACTGCTGATCACCTGGTACGCGAGCTTGGCCGATGCGCCCGTCAGTGTCGCCGGCCTGCGCCTCACCAATCTGACCTGGTTCATACGCTTGGTCGCGCTCGGTATCGGTCTGCTGGTCGTACTCATTCATTGGCCCCTCGCCACCGGCCCCAGCGAGCATGAGCGCGGCGACATATTCGCCATGATTTTGTTCAGTCTCACCGGCATTCTCCTGACCAGTGTGGCCGACGACCTGGTTCTGCTGTTTCTCGCGATCGAATTAGTCAGCGTGCCGACATATGTCCTCGTCTCCATCGGCCGCAGCGACATCCGCGCACAGGAAGCCGGCCTTAAATATTTCTTCCTCGGTGCATTGTCCGCCGCACTGCTTGTTTACGGCTTCAGCTTCCTCTACGGGGCATCCGGCACCACGCTGATGAGCCGCATGATCCTCAGCTCACAAGGTGCATACGCGACCATCGGCTTACTTCTGGCCTTTGCAGGCATCTCCTTCAAAATCGCAGCCGTTCCGTTTCACGTTTACGCCGCGGACGTCTATCAAGGCGCCGCCTCGCCCGTGACCGGTTTGCTCGGCTTTTTTCCGAAGGTCGCCGGCTTTGTCGCCCTGATTAAATTATTTTTGATCGTCCAACCACAGGCCCCGCTGGCCATGGGCTGGGATTTGCCGCAATCCGCATTTTTATTTCTATGGTTGGTCGCGGCAGTCACCATGACCGTGGGCAATGTGCTCGGCCTCATGCAATCCAACGTTAAACGCATCCTGGCCTATTCCAGCATCGCCCATTCCGGCTACATGCTGATTGGCGCGCTCGTCGGCCCGGTAAGCACCGGCGGCGCACTCGCCGATGGCCTCTCCGCGATGTTGTTTTATATTGTGATCTACGGTGTGATGAATCTCGGCGCCTTCGCCGTGCTCAGCATGATCCAGGTTCGTGGCCGTGCTGCCGAGGAACTGAATGATTTGTCAGGCCTCGCTCGCCGTCAGCCGCTGGCTGCTCTGGCCATGGCCGTTTGCTTATTCAGCTTGATGGGCATGCCGCCCACCGCCGGATTTTTCGGCAAGGTTTACATCTTCAGCAGCGCCCTCTCCGCCGGCCCGGGTCATCCACATCAAAAAGCCTTGATCGTTCTCGCCATCATCGGTGTGCTCAACGCCGCCATTGCCGCCGCTTACTACTTGCGAATCATCGCGGCTTGTTATCTCAGCGATGAAGAAGCCGAAAGCACGACCGTTCCGCACAGCAACGGTGTACGCTGGGCGCTGGTCGCCTGCTGTATGATGATCCTGTTCATTGGCGTCTGGCCCGAAGGCCTCATCCGCATGGCCCGCCAACCGTTCTATCACTTGCAACCGACCAATACGATGGTCCTCAAAACTTCTCCTCCATCGCCCGGCTGATGTTCACCGCCTTCGCCGTCGCGAAATGAATTGTCCGCAGGCCATCAACATCATCGCCGCTGTGGCTGTAGAAGCACCGGCTCCGCAGGCGGACTTGGGTGGTTCGCAAACATTCCCGACGCCGTTACCGTCATCATCCGCCTGATCCGCATTGGCTGTATCCGGACAATTATCGCAATCATCGCCGATACCATCGCCGTCCGAGTCCGTTTGCGCGGTATTGGCGATTGTGCGGCAATTGTCGCACGCATCACCTTTACCATCTCCATCCGCATCCGCCTGATTCGCATTGGCGACAGTCGGGCAGTTGTCGCATGCATTACCCAAGCCATCGCCGTCGCTGTCCAATTGGTCGAGGTTGGCCACGTTTGGACAGTTGTCGCACAAATCGCCCACCCCGTCATGATCCGTGTCCGCTTGGTCAGCGTTCGGGATCGAAGGACAGTTATCTTCCAGATCCGGCACCCCATCATCATCCGAACTTGGAGTGATCTCCGTGCTGGTTTGATCGGTATTGTTGGGCGTATTTGGGTCCAGATTGTCTCCGTCTACGGTGACCAGGTTATCAAGTTCGCCAGAGATCAGCGCACGCGCAAAGATCTTCACTGTCCACGTCGCACCCGCTGCCAGCGAATCACGATGGAAGGTGATCAAATTATCCGCAACAGTCACCGTTCCTACATTCAATTGAACTGATTGGAATTGGAGACCGGTTGCCAGCGTGTCGGTAATATCCACGCCCGTTTGCGTGACCGGGCCGTTATTGGTGACGATCATCGTGTATCCAACCGTTTCTCCCTGCGGAACCGGATCGGCATCATCATCGATCGTAATACTCAGGTCCGACTTCGCAACAACCGTTACACTGAATGCGCAGGTCACGGTATTCCCCGTCGTGTCCAATACGTGGAATGTTTCAGTCGTGGCCCCAATGGGAAAAAGGGATCCGCTGATTAGGCCGCTAAGCTGAACCGGCTGACCAACACCCGGACAATTATCCGATACGGTCGGAGTCGGAAACTCTACGATGATTCCGTCATCGGATGGTGCGTTCACAACGATACTGGCTGGACAGGTGATGGTTGGAGGTTGCGTGTCATTCACCGTAATCGTGAAGGTGCACGATGCTGCTGACAAACCATCAGAGCAGGTCACCGTTGTGGAACCGCCCGGGAAGAATGATCCCGATGCGGGTGAACAAGTGATTACTCCGCATGTTCCCGTGGTCGTGGGAGCAGGATAATTCACCACCGCACCGCACTGATCGGTACTATTGCTGACGGTGATATTGGCGGGACAGGTGATAATACAGGCCGCCCATGCCGGGGCCGCACCCAACGCAAGCAAAACAACGATCAGAAGCACAGATACGCGCATAACAAATCTCCAGAAACGATTGAGAGCTGAAAAGAGACGCCGGCACTATATCATCGGACGCGAAACTCCGCATCCATCATCTTGATTCAACCTTGTTTTTCTGTATAGTTTGCGAAAAATTCGAACCACTCTAACAACAGCAAAAGAGAACAATATGTCCACAACAATTATCCATGTGAGCGGCAGAGAAATTCTCGATTCCCGCGGCAACCCCACCGTCGAAGCTACCGTCGTTCTGGAAGACGGAAGCGTCGGCCAGGCTGCGGTTCCATCCGGCGCTTCCACCGGCGAACATGAAGCCGTCGAATTGCGTGATAATGACAAGAAACGCTATTGCGGGAAGGGCGTTCTCAAAGCCGTCGAAAATCTGAACACGGAGATTGCCGAAGCCGTCATCGGCCTTGACGCCTCGGATCAGGAAATTCTCGATCGCGAGATGATCAACCTCGACGGCACGCCCAACAAAGCCAAGCTCGGCGCCAATGCCATCCTCGCCGTCTCCATGGCCGCCGCCAAAGCTGCCGCACAATCCTGCTCCATCCCGCTCTTCCGCTATCTCGGCGGAGCCAGTGCTCATGTGCTGCCCGTGCCGATGATGAATATCCTCAACGGTGGAGCCCACGCGGATAACACCGTCGATTTCCAGGAGTTTATGATCCAGCCTTGGGGTGCTCCCAGCTTCCGCGAAGCCCTCCGCTGGGGCACCGAGATCTTCCACAGCTTAAAAGGCGTGCTCAAAAGCAAACGCTACAGCACCGCCGTCGGCGACGAAGGCGGCTTCGCCCCGGATCTGAAAAGCAACGAAGAAGCTTTCGAGGTGATCGCCACCGCCGTCGAAAAAGCCGGCTACAAGCTCGGCGAGCAAGTCTTCTTCGCCCTCGATCCCGCCACAAGCGAATTGTTCAACCACGCCCGCGAAAAAGGCAAGACCGGCTACTGCTTCTTCAAATCCGCTCCGGATCGAATCGTGAGTTCTGAAGAAATGGCCGATTATTGGGTAGAGATGTGCGGCAAGTGGCCCATCCGCAGCATTGAAGACGGTTTGGCCGAAGATGACTGGGCCGGCTGGTCCCGTTTGACCACCAAACTGGGCAATCGCGTGCAGCTCGTCGGCGATGACTTATTCGTAACCAACGTCGATCGTCTGAGCCGCGGTCTCAAAGAAAAGGTGGCCAATAGCATTTTGATCAAGGTGAACCAAATCGGCTCATTGACTGAAACATTCAACGCCATCAACCTCGCCATGCGCAACGGCTATACCGCCGTCATCAGTCACCGCAGCGGCGAAACCGAAGACACCACCATCGCCGACATCGCCGTCGCCACCAACGCAGGCCAGATCAAAACCGGCAGCGCCAGCCGTACCGACCGCATCGCCAAGTACAACCAACTGCTCCGCATTGAAGAACACCTCGGTGATGAAGCCGTTTATGGCGGCGTGTTTTGGAACAAGTAGTTTTGCCTGAAATGGAACGGAAGCCATGAAAGACAAAAGACAAAGTATTGAGGACCAAAGTTCGGTTGCCGCAGGCAGTGCCGCGCATCCCATTATGTTCTGGGTACTGACCAGCCTCGCCCTGGCAGTTTTCACTCCGTGCGTTCTCGTTCCGATATGGATCGAAGTCGAGCAAGCCGCCGAATATGAAAAGGGGATGGCACAGGCGGTCGTTGAGTTGGACACTCAAGCCCAGAAGAATGAAACACGAGTCCAAGCCTTGCTCGCTGACCCCTTGGTGAACGAGCGTATCGCTCGCCGCGAGCTAAATTATCTACCTGCGGGTGAACAGGTAACCCGAGTGTCGGCGAAGGATATCGCTGGTTCGCTCGCGACCGTCGCCAATACGGACTGGGCTGATAAAGCAACCGATACCGAACAGCCCCCGAACTGGGCAAAATCACTGATCCGCTGGTTGCCGGCCTGGCCGTGGCGGGAGTTATTCGCCAATCCCAGCAACCGATCTTTCCTCTTGATCATGTCTGGGAGTCTGATCGGAACCGCTTTTCTGCTTTATGCCCGAAAACCCAGCCAAAACCCAACTTCCTGAACCGAACGCTTCTAAGTTTGCACTTTTATGAGCACGTAAAAGTTGTAGGCGCAAAAAAAGCTATCCTGACAGCCGGTCGGGGGTCGTGGAGTCGCTGTCAGGATAGCAAAAAAGCCCTTTTTTGTTTCGGAAAATCACCGTCCTGGTGACACTCCTATTTCGGACAACTGGAAGGAATTCGCTATGGGGGATTTACCGCAATTTAATAAACAAATGATATAATCATTTAAATGAAGCTCTGCAGTAATAGCTTCTATTGGGGGGCGAAGTAATCTTTGGAAAAAATCGAGAGTTATAGAGCTACATCCCGGTTTGCCGCTGGCCGAACGCGATAACCTCGTTCATGCTCCCGCTGCGAAAACCGCGCAAATCGATGGTCACGTAAGCGTATCCGAATTCACGAAGACCGCTTTCAATCTGCGCCCGTATCTCCGGCCGGCAGGCACGCTCGATTTCTATGGCCGGAAGCTCCACGCGGGCCAAATTGTTGTGATGTCGAACGCGGCACTCCCGAAAACCCAGTGAGCGCAATAAGTTTTCCGATCGCTCGATCTGCTTCAGTTTCGCCGGTGTGATCGCCTCGCCATATTGAACCCGGCTCGATAAACACGGACTCGCTGGCTTGTCGAAAGTAGGTAGTTTCATTTCCGTGCTCAGCGTCCGGATATCCGCTTTGGTCATACCCGCTTCGGCACACGGCGCTCTGACCGAATGCTCTCGGGCCGCCTCCAGCCCGGGCCGCCAGTCGCTGTAATCGTCCGCATTTACTCCGTTCACAATCGCAGCCAGCCCGCGCTCGGCAATGAAGTTATCGAGCTTGGTATAAAGTTCCGTTTTGCAGAAATAGCAGCGATTTTGCGGATTGGCCAGATAGTTCGGATCTTGCATTTCTTCGGTTTCGATGATGACATGCTCGGCGCCCATGGATTGGGCCAGCCGCTGAGCTTCTTCAAACTCGCCTTCCGCCAGACTGTTGCTCTTGCCGGTGACCGCCACCACGTTTGCCGGTCCCAACGTATCGAGGGCCACCTTCAGCACGAGTGTGGAATCCACCCCAGCCGAGAATGCGACCGCCACCCGCTTCAGGTCGCGGAGGATGTCTTGCATCTTTTCGAGTTTGGATTTCAGGTCCACGTATTCTCTTCCATCTCATGCAAAGAGCCGCAAACTGTATGGAATACATTATACCGCCAAGCAGATAGGATGCGCAGTGCGGCTGAGACTGTTCGTCCAACCGGGCTATTTGGGAGAAGTAGCGGCAGGTGCCGTGGTTGGAGTCACGGGAACGACTACCGGCGCTGCCGGTATTGGGGTTACAGGAGTCGCGATAACCGCTGCGGGCTTCGTAGTGGCATTGGCAGCCGCTGGCGCACTGGCGGGCGGCTCGGCCGGACGTGTAGCCACTATATTCAGCGGTTCCAGTTTCTTGGTCAGTTCGCCAAGACGTTTTTCGCTTATCTCCACGAACGGGTTCGGCTTTTTCTCGACCAGCGCCTGGTAATGCCCGCGGACTTCTTCGATCTTGCCCTTATTCAAGGCCAACAGCGTTTCGCCGACCTTGGCCAAACTCATATGCGCCCGGGCCTCGATCTGTGGATCCGATCCGTATTGCTGAAGCAACTGCTCGAAGCTGGCTTTCGCGTTTTCCAACAATTCAATGCGGCGAGTTTGCTCCTCCGGCTTCACCAGTGCAAGTGCCGCCTCGCAGGCCATATCACCTTTCAGTTGCAGCACCGCAGGCCCCAACTGCGCGTTGTCGCCGTATTTGTCCGCCAACTCGCGGGCTCGATCCAATGCCTCCGGCTTGGTGACAACATTCATCTCTCGAACTTCATAATACGCGCTCCAGGCTTCCGCCATTGTCTTATGCCGGCGGTGCTGGACGTAGAGGGCGATGACTAATATCGCCACAACAATCACGATAACCCCCAGCCAATACGTCGCATTCCGCTGGATGGAATCAGAGAATTGCTGCAGGCGAATGCTAAGGTCGTTGGTCTTCAGTTCTTTTCTTCTGGTCTGCTTCATGGCAAAGGTCGCTTCGGAGGCTCCGTGCCTGTCCTGTTAAATGGGTTAACGATGACTTGGACGTGAGTGTAGTTCAGCCAGCCGGGCTGGATCTGGATGGTGCAGGCCTCACCCTTTCTCTCGAATCGAATCGTCACCGTTCCTTTTACATTTTGATCACTGACGCGGTTCCAGCCCTGAGCCGGCATCTGATCGCGATAGAAATCGCGGACTGCTGCCGCATTGCCAAAACCGCGATACTCATGTCGAGCCGTTCGCTGCTGGCCCGACTCGTAGTCCTCGGTCATTTTGTCCGCTAAGCTAAAGCCGGCTGGAAGCGGTATGCCATCCAGATAGCACTTACTCTGCGGGCTTAGCCGGTGGACGCCACCCTCGCCTTTGTCGCCGCATCCCGACGCTAAACCTAACGTCAAAACGAGTGTAGCACCCAAATACATGTTGCGACGCCAAATCGCGATCATCGCTATGGCTCCTGTCGCCAAATTTCTCTCTTCCGCACGGGTTCCACCCGCCACGGAAGTGCCGAAGGTTAGCGGAAAATCACGCCAGCAACAAGCGCAGCCGGGAGCCTGCCAATGTCAAAACCCCAGGCAAGCTTGCCTGGGGCTTTTCTCCTAATTGGAAGGACCGCTCACCGGCGTCGTTTCAGCCGGTCGGCTTGTCATTGCGGTGGTTTTGGCTCTGACCCGTAGCACGTAACCCGCTTTGGTCTGGCTCGCCTGGGCCGGCTTGGTCGTGGGGACAACTGCGACTGCTTGATTCGCTTGCGATAAGAGGCTGGGTGCGGAGGCAGCGGTCAGCAAATCGCCTGAAGGTTTGCTCGCAAGCTGGAGCGGCTGAGAGGCCGAAACCGTCGGGTTCGAATGAACCTGAGCAGTAATCTGGCTGAAAGCCTGGTCCATTTTGGAGACGTCAGAAAAGGTCAACTCGACTTCCATTGTGACCTCGGTGCCATCTCCTGGTTTGTCGCCGAAGCCAGCTATATTTCCACCCACAATTTTAAAAGATCCATGATGTTCCCTGGTTATGGCTTGGGTTTGTCGCAGTGTTTTTTCCCAAGTCACATCGTCCGCAAACAACAGCTCGATGTTTTTGCTTTCAGTCTCCACGCTCGGCACCGACGCGGGAGTGGATTCATTTTTTAAGTTGCCGGCCGGCGCTGCCGCCGCTGGTGCGACGGGAGCATTCACAGATGTTTTATTGCTTGCTGCCTCCATTGCCAGTGGTATTTGCCGTTGAGCCATTTCAGCGGAAGCGTCGCTGGTTTCCTCTGCTTTCTGCTTGGCTATCGGCAGTTCTGATTGAACCTCCTTCTTAACCTGTTGATCGGTCCATATCACATCGAAATTATCCTTCGCGGGTGCGGCGGGCTTGTGCTCGCGAGAAGCAAATAGATCATGCTTGGGGGTTGCCGTTCGTGAGAACGGACCCATCATGTAGCCGGTCACAAGCGCCAGCACAATGACCGCTGCCGCCGCAATCCATCGTCGTCCAGATCCAGAGCCGCGCGCCGCCGGTTCGCTGACCGGCTCATGTCCCAGAAGGGCATCGCGTTCCAATCGCCCGCGCAGATCCTCCATCAGCTGATCCGACGCTTTGGCACGCGGCAGCTTTTGCACCATCGCAATGGTCGCCCGCAATTCCGCTAGCAGCGTGCGCGCTTCCGCATACTCGGCCAGGAAGGCTTCAACTTCCTGCCGCTCACGCTCGCTCAGCTCGTTATCGAGATAAGCCGAAAGCTGTGATTCGAGATGTTGTTTTTGTTTGTCGTCCATTCGCTTAACTCAGCCTGAGTTCAGATCACCCACATACTTTTAAAAACTTATCGTGCAGAGACGCGTGAGATGGGTTGACCGGCTGGAAGCCGGTCCCACAAAGATGAATGGGTTGACCGGCTAGAAGCCGGTCCCACAAAGATGAATGCAGAGATAAGATTTTTTTAGCCATTCTTTAGGCCTCTGCGCCTTTGTGTGAGTTCTTCAACTCTCCTGAACGGTTTACACCTGGCCCAATCTCCCGCGAAGTTCCAATCGCGCACGATGCAATCGCGATTTTACTGTGCCTACTGCGATTTCTAGTATTTCCGCGATTTGTTGATAATCGAATCCCTCAATATCTCGCAAAACGATGACCGCTCGATGCTCGTCATCCAGCCGCTCCAGTTCAGCCAGCACGATATTTTCAATCTCGCGGGCCGACGCTCGAGCCAAGGGGCTCGGCGCAGGTTCAGTTGTGCGACGTCCAACCACGTGCGTTTCAGTCCCCAACTGGCCATCACCGTCATAGAGCGAAAGCTTCGGCGTTCGGGATGCCTTTCGACTATGCGATAAACACAAATTCACCGCGATACGAAACAGCCAGGTGTAGAAGCCGGCCTTCTGTTGAAACGATTGAATCGATCGAATGGCTTGAAGGAAGGTCTCCTGCGTCAAATCTCTTGCGTCCTCAATATTCCCGCACATCCGCCAACATGTATTTAAAATGCGATCCTGATACCGCGTCAGCAGCCGGCTGAACGCATTCATGTCACCCGCGCGAGCCTGCTCGACCCAGAACGACTCATCGATGGAATCGCCATTCAACGCCGAAGATCCCACCATTCCTTTCGCCATATTAGACGCCTAATATTTGAACCGGTTCCAATGCGACTGTTTCACGCCAATATACCCGGTTTTTTAGCTCTGCGCTCTGTGTGGGCTCTGTTCTGAATCCGCTCCGCCTCCGCCCGGCGTGATCACGCGAATCCGTTCTCCCGCCTTCAAATGCAGAATCGTTTTTGAAGCCAATCGCCGGCTTCGGTTCTCGGTATCAATGATCTCGGCCGACCCCGGCACACCCGGTCCGCCGCCGGTTAATCCCCAAGGTACATGTTTGTGCCGATCTGCCAAAAGCGCGCCATCCAGTTCGGTCAGAGCCTGGATTTCACGACAAATCCCTCTGCCCCCTTCATATCGCCCGGCACCGCCGGAACCGCTGACCACGCGATAGCTGACCACCCGTAGCGGAAACGCCATCTCCAAAGCTTCGATGGGCGTATTCATTGTATTGGTCATATGCGTCTGCACTGCCGATTCACCTTGTCCGCCCAAAAACGCGCCCATTCCGCCGCCAATCGTTTCGTAATAGGTAAACCGCTCACCTGTACGCGGATCGACGCCGCCCAACGAAATGGAGCTCATTGTGCCCGCGCCCGCGGCACAAACCCGCTCGGGGATCGCTTGCGCCAAAGCCCCCAATACCACATCGACCACGCGCTGCGATGTCTCCACGTTCCCGCCGACCACCGCTGCCGGAAATCGTGCATTCAATACGCAATCCTCCGGCAGAATGATTCCCAACGGGCGATAGGAACCACTATTCAGTGGCAAACGTTCGCCCGCCAGCGCGGCGAAGACGTAATATACCGCCGACCGCGTTACGGCCGCTGGACAGTTGATACAGCCCTTCACCTGGGGGGAGCTTCCGCTGAAATCGACAATTGCCTTCTGCCCATCGGCAGTGATTTGGACCTTGATTGGCACTGGCTGTTGACTCACACCATCATCGTCCATCAGATCTTCAAATGCATAGAGGCCATCTGGAATCTCGCTCACTGTCTGACGCATCAAGTGCTCGGCATAATCCAGCAGCGCTTGGCCGATTTGATCGAATCGTTCTTGACCATACCGTTCGATCAGTTCGAATATCGCACGCGCACCCACTTCATTGGCTGCACGTTGCGCCCGCAAATCGCCCAGCCGTTCATTCGGCGTGCGTACATTGGCGAGCAGCAGCTTGGTTACTTCTGTGTTTTCAATGCCGCGTTGATACCACTTGAGAGGCGGAATCCGAATGCCTTCGTGAAATATCGAAGTCGAGATCGGCATCGATCCGCTGCTCACGCCGCCGACATCCGCATGATGGGCCCGATTACAGGCCAGTGCCACCACCCGATCACCCATACAAACTGGTGAGATCATGGTGATATCTGGCAAGTGGGTTCCACCCGCGAACGGATCATTTAACAAAACCACATCGCCCGGCCCAATGCTCACCACCTTCATTGCCGCTTCCACCGAAGCCGGCATCGACCCCAAATGCACCGGCACATGCGCCGCCTGGCAAAGCAACTCCCCGGTTGCCGTAAACAACGCGCACGAGAAATCCCGCCGCTCCTTGATATTGGCGGAGTACCCGGTCCGCGCCAGTGTATGGCCCATCTGCTCCGCTGCTGCTACCAACATCAATCGCGCTATTTCCAACTCTACAGCGTCCATTGTTTCTCCTCCTTTCCTCGTCAGTGGAAATCTCGCAACAGCGGAATTTCGCGCCAACCGTCCACTACTTGAGAGCAGTGGCACACGCGCGGAGTCTCGCGAAAGCCACCGAAGTTGGGATTAATCGGGAATGCCAAATTGGCGAAATGCGGTTTTTGAGGTCGTGGGGGGATTCGGTGGGTTCGTTTGGTACTTTTTTATTTTGATCATGTTGGTCATCTTATCGCACCGGACCGCGTCTGTATCATTCAACCTATAACAGGTGAGGTGTTCTGATTGGGAGGGTCGGCTGCGGAACGGATGGGTTCTCCCTATCTCGCACCCTCCCTCCCGGGATTCCTATCCCGCGAGAACGATCCTACATATGACTTCAGCAATGCCCGTATCGTTCAATCGTGCCTACGGCACTTGGTAACACCCGGACCTGATCTAAACCCAGCGTTGAACGCTGGGCTATTTTCAAGCGTGCCTACGGCACGAAATTTCGCTGGTGCGAGATTCCGATAAACGGGTTACCTTGCGACACGGACGAATTGCCACTTTGTCCATGCTACGCCGCTTCCGTGACACCACTCACAGGGTGTACGCCAGTGTCCATTCTCTAGTTTCCTCTGTCCAGATGGGCTAGTATTGAACGGCTCAATGGAGGTTTGTATGCGTATCCCGCTGGCACCGGCCGGTTTTCGCGAAATGTTTATTTTAACCCTGCTGTTCGGTGGTCCCGCAGTGGGCTCTCTGCTGGCTGCGCGGTTGGGCTATGTTTGGTTCTGGCCGGCTGCGGTCATATTTGCGCTGCTGTGGGCGGGGGGGTTCGCTTTCTTCCGCGATCCCGAGCGCGTGTCGCCTGCTGGGCCCGGCTTGATGCTCTCGCCTGCTGACGGCAAAGTCGTTGAAATCGCCCGACTCGATCAGCACCCTGACATCGGCGGTCCGGCTACACGCATCAGCATCTTTCTGAGCGTTTTCGACGTTCATATCAATCGTAGCCCCTGTAGCGGGGTGGTCCGCTCGGTCTATTACAAACCCGGTAAGTTTCTTGACGCCCGTGATCCGCAATCCGGCACGCTTAACGAATCCAATACCATCATCATCGACACTGATGACGGCCCGGTGGTCGTGCGGCAGATATCCGGCTTGATCGCTCGCCGAATCGTCTGTCCGCTCAAACCGGGGGACCACGTGGAAGCCGGCCAGCGTATCGGCCTGATCAAGTTTGGTTCGCGAACCGAGTTGATTCTGCCGGACCATGATCGATACCAGCCCAGCGTGCAGATCGGAGATAAGGCCGTCGGAGCTGTCACGATATTCGCGCGTAAAGTTGTGCAAGCTCGGCGTTCGGCGGCGGTTGCAGAGGGCAGATCATCATGATCAGACGCATCCCTGATAACGAAGGTGATATGCACGAGCGTCATCATCGCCGACGCAAGCGCCGCCTGCGCACGATTGCCATGCTGCCGACGCTGCTTACGCTGGGCAATCTTTACTTCGGGTTTGCTGCGATCTATTGCTGCGCTCGCGAGATGCAGGACCTTGGCGCGGGCGTGAATGCGACCGCTGTTCGAACGCTTAACAACGACTTTCTTGAGGCCCGTGCTCCTTCGTTCCTTTCCATTGCTGTATGGATGATTATCGCTTCGATGATTTGCGATGCGTTGGATGGCCGAGTTGCCCGCAAGACCGGCCAAGCCAGCCGTTTCGGCGAAGAGCTCGATTCGCTGGCGGATGTGGTCAGCTTCGGTGTCGCGCCCGCGCTGATGATGGTCGTGCTTGCGCGCCGTGAACTTGCCGGCCACTTTGCACAAGCCACTTTATTCATTGCCGCTATCTATGTTTGCTGTGCCGCTCTGCGCCTGGCTCGTTTTAACGTTGAAGCTACCTTGGAAGAGGCATCGCACCAGGGTTTCAAAGGCTTGCCCTCGCCTGGTGCCGCTGCGGCGATCATCTCGCTTGTCTTCCTGCACGACCATCTTGATATCAGGCTCGATTGGCCGCGAACAGCAGCATTGATTGCGCGCATTCTGCCGTTCTGTACGCTAGCGCTGGCTTTGCTGATGGTTAGTCGTGTTCCCTATACACACGCGGTCAGCTCCTTCTTACGCCGCCGGCCGTTCGGGCATATCATTCTCGTCCTGCTGATCCTTCCATTTATTATGATGTATACCGAACTCACCACTGTGATAGTCGCATGTGGTTTTGCGCTGAGTGGGCCGGTGCGCATGCTCTTAAAGCGCGGGAAGCCGCCCGATGAAGGCGCGGACTCAGGCGATGCGGGTTTGCCATATCCTTCCGTAGGTAAGAAGCAGTCATGACTACTGACTCGGCCGCACTTCGCGTTCGTTTCGCGCCTTCGCCGACCGGCTATCTGCATGTCGGCGGTGCTCGCACGGCGTTGTTCAATTGGCTGCTGGCTCGCAAGAGTGGCGGTACTTTTGTGTTGCGCATTGAAGATACCGATACCGATCGCAACGTGGCTGGTGCCGATGCCAAGATTATGGATGATCTTCGCTGGCTCGGTTTGGAATGGGATGAAGGGATCAGCGTCGGCGGGCCTTATGGGCCTTACTATCAGACGCAACGGATGGATCTGTACAACGCGGCGATACAACGACTGCTGGATGCAGGCGATGCCTACTACGTGTTTGATACGGCCGAAGAGCTTGATGTGATGCGCAAGCAGGCGGAGGCGGAGAAGCGCGGTTTCCGGTATTCGCGGCCCGCGCGGTTTCCTGATGCCGCTGATGTTGAGCGTGCTCGTGCCGCAGGCAAGCCCATTGTCGTGCGTTTCAAGATGCCGGCCGTTGATGTTACCGTGCATGATGAGGTGATGGGCGACGTGACTGTTGCCGCGACCGAACTGGATGACTTCATTATCCGCAAGGGTGACGGCATGCCTACGTATCATCTGGCGAATGTTGTCGATGACGCCTCCATGAAGATCAATCTGGTGATGCGGGGGCAGGAGTTTCTCGGCCAAACGCCTCGGCACATCGCTTTGCAGCGGGCTCTTGGTTATACGACGCCAGGTTACGCTCACCTCCCGCTCATCATGGATATGAAGGGTCGGAAGCTTTCCAAACGTGATGGCGATGTCGAGGTGTATTCGTTCCGCCGGGCCGGGTATCTGCCCGAAACTTTGGTCAACTTCATCGCTTTGCTGGGTTGGTCGCCCGGCGAGGATCGCGAGAAGATGACACTTGCTGAAATGGTCGAGTTGTTCAGTGTGGATCGCATCGGCAAGACCAATGCCAAGTTCGATCGCGAGAAACTGCTGGCTTTCAATACCGATTGGCTCAACGCCGCTTCGCCCGATCGCCTGCTGGCTGCATTCAACGATTATCTCGCGGCGAATGATTCGCCCATGTGCCGCGCGAATCTGGACGAGGCGACCAAACGCGAAGTTTTGCGTGTGAACGCGGGGTTTCGTACGTTCGCCGATATCGAGACCAAGAGCGGCTTCATCTACTTAGCGGATGACGCAATTGTTTACGACGAGCAAGTGGTCAAGAAGGTCCTCGCCGCGAATGACAACGCCGGTTATCGCATGCTCGAGTTGTTATTGCCTCAATTAGAAGCATTAAATCCCTGGACGCATGACACCATCGAATCACTCATCAAACAAATCTGCGAATCCCAATCCACCGGTCTCGGCAAAGTCGCCCAACCTTTGCGCGTGGCCGTCAGCGGCAACACCATCAGTCCTGCCATCTTCGATACCCTGGTTCTCCTTGGGAAAGACAAGACACTGCGCCGCATTCGTTTTGCTCTCACCAAGAAGTGAACCGCCAGGACCCCAAGAGGAAGATTCACCACGGCGGCACTGAGACACGCCTGTCATCGCATTATCTCTTTAACAATAATGGGGATTCGCCATTTAGAGGAACAGGTCAGCGCTCACTTTGAAACGGTCAGCCAGGATGCGGATGTGCGCTTTGCTGAGTTGGCGGTCGCCCGCGAGAATCTTGGAGCCTAGCGAGCGTTCGCCGAGCAGGCGACCGAGGTCCGATGCGCTCAAGTCATTTTCCTTCAGCAGGAATCGGAGCGCGTCTAAGGGACTGATTGCGGATTCATTCAATGCGTGATGTTCTTCTTCGTAGGCTTCGAAAAGGATAGTCAGGGTGTCGAGATACTGCATCTGATCTTTGGAAAGGCGAGGAACGCTCGTCAGAGCATCAATGATCTCTTGGGTGTTGCGATATGTTACTTGGTCATGGATTGCTACGGGAGGGTGCATTTGCATAAGAGAACCCAAATCTTTGGGGAGGCTGCCGAGGGGTTTCGTGGCTACTCGCGGCATAACTGCACCTTCCAGTTTCCTTTATTGTATTCGGCGTGCGTGAGAACCGATTTCACGTAAACACGGCGATACTCGTAAATAACGCGAGTGATCAGGCGGTACTTGTTCCCTGCGATGTTGAACACCGTCACGACTAGACGCGAGGGCAAGGCGACAGCATCGGCATGAGGAAATGTAATCCGCACATCCTGAATATTTGCCCAGTCCGCCTTCAGGGTCGCTTTCCACCAAGCCATTAACGGTTTCTCGGCGTCAGGATGCTTATGCCAAAATACCCGCAGCCGGGGCTTGCTGATAACCCGCATGGGTACATTATGTCATCAAGCCGATAGATAGTCAAGTTGGATTGTTTATGTGTGGCGACGAGCCTGTTCCAGCATATCCAACTCGGTTTGAATCAGCTCTTTGAGCAGAGAGCGGTGGCAGCGGCTTTCGTGTATGCATGATGACGAGCACAATAGGGTGATGGTTTCGCCAGAGGCAACTCTTGCGGCGAGATTGGCTATGGATTCGCGTTGAGACTGCATTTCGCGAAGGTAGGCTTGGCGGTAGGTTGGCCAGGAAATCTCGGTTCCGTTCTTTCCGTAGAACCGGGCGTGAAGTTCGCGACTGGGGCCGAGTTCCGGGCGCCATTCATCCCAAGTCTCCTCTTCTTTAGGTAACGCTCTGGGGCGATAGCGGCTGACGAGAATGCGGTGGCCATCCTGGGATTCGGCTGGGTCATTCCATTTTTTTGTACGGATTGGCATGGCTGTTATCCGCTCGATTCTCTAATGAATCATAGGGATTTGGGGTTTTGAGAACAGCTCAATTGTCCCTCCGGGACTCCCTGTGGGGGTGATGATAAAACCCAGCACCGAAGATGCTGGGCTATTTTCAGGCTGTGCCTCCGGCACAGGAGATTCGGCACCTTATTTCTTGGCGTCCTTCTTCTCGACTTTGGCCCAAGTGTCCTTGAGGGTGACGGTGCGGTTGAAGACTAGTTTATTTGGGGCGGAGTCGGGGTCGACGCAGAAGTAGCCGTGGCGTTCGAATTGGTAGCGGGTGCCGGGGGGGGCGGCGGTGACGCTGGGTTCTAACTGTGCGGAGGGTATTACTTCTAGAGAGTTAGGGTTCATGTTGCTCTTCCAGTCGCGCATGCCGGGCGGTGACGTGGAAGCATTGCCGGCGTTCGGACCCCCCCCAGCCCCCCCTTGGTAAGGGGGGGAGACTTTCATTGCGGATTGTGCTTCGCCCTCTCGCCCCTTCGCTAGGTCGCCCCCTCCGTCATCATCGGGGTCGGGGGTGAGGAATAGGTGGTCGTAGAGGCGGACTTCGCAGGGGATGGCGTGGGCGGCGCTGACCCAGTGGAGGGTGGCTTTGACCTTTCGGCCGTCGGGGCTGTCGCCGCCGCGGGTGGCGGGGTCGTAGGTGCAGCGGAGTTCGACGACGTTGCCGCCGGCGTCTTTCACCACTTCCTTGCAGGTGATGTAGTAGGCGTAGCGCAGGCGGACTTCGCGGCCAGGGGCTAAGCGGAAGAACTGCTTTGGCGGGTCTTCGCGGAAGTCGTCCTGCTCGATGTAGAGCACGCGCGAGAAGGGGACCTTGCGCGTGCCGGCGGACGCGTCTTCGGGATTGTTGACCGCGTCGAGCTGCTCAACCTGATCTTCGGGATAGTTTTCGATGACCACGCGAAGTGGCCGCAGAACGGCCAAAACGCGCGGTGCGCGTTTGTTGAGGTCGTCGCGGATGCAATTCTCAAGCACCTGGATATCGACCGTACTATTGAATTTCGCGACGCCGATGCGGCGGGCGAATTCGCGGATAGCTTCGGGTGTGTAACCGCGTCGGCGCAGGCCGCAGATGGTGGGCATACGCGGATCGTCCCAGCCAGTCATGATGCCGCTTTTGACTAGTTCGAGCAGGCGGCGTTTGCTCATCATTGTGTAGGTCAACTCGAGACGGGCGAATTCATATTGCCATGGGCGATATGCGGCGTTCGGCGACTTGGCCCCAAGCGCGATCAGCGTGTCCAGGCACCAGTCGTAGAGCGGGCGGTGGTTCTCGAATTCGAGCGTGCAGATCGAGTGGGTCACGCCTTCGATCCAATCGCTTTGACCGTGGGCCCAATCGTACATCGCGTAGATGCACCACGCGTCGCCAGTGCGGTGATGGTGGGCATGTAGGATGCGGTAGAGCACGGGGTCGCGCATGTTGACGTTGGGGGAGGCCATGTCGATCTTGGCCCGCAGCGTCCGGGTGCCGTCGGGGAACTCGCCGGCTTTCATGCGGGCGAAGAGGTCAAGATTTTCTTCGACGCTGCGGTTGCGGTAGGGGCTGTCCTTGCCGGGTTTGGTGAGCGAGCCGCGGTATTCGCGGATCTGATCGGCGTTCAAGTCGCATACGTAGGCTTTGCCGGCCTTGATGAGCACGATGGCCCAATCATAGAGCTGCTGGAAATAGTCGCTCGCGTAATAGAGATGCTCGCCCCAGTCGAAACCGAGCCAGCGGACGTCCTGCATGATGGATTCGACGTACTCCGTTTCCTCTTTGGTGGGGTTGGTGTCGTCGAACCGCAGGTTGCACCGGCCGCCGCTTTCGAGGGCAACGCCGAAGTTCAGGCAGATGGACTTAGCGTGGCCGATGTGCAGGTAGCCGTTCGGCTCGGGCGGGAAACGCGTGATGACGGTTCCGCCAAACTTACCGGTGCGGTTGTCTTCGTTGATGATGTCCTGGATGAAATGGGTTCTGGATTCAGGGATGCTCATATCAACCGATCCTTACATTTTATTGATTAACTGTATACAGGCGACCCATTATACGTGGCATGCCGGCATTGGCGAAGCTGGCTGATCTTCACCGTTATGACTGTTCAGATTGCTCGTGAGGAGCTCCGATTGCACGGCGGCTGGCATGACGGACATGGAGAATTTGAACGATCTCCTTCTGCTGATCGATGCGGAAGATAATTCTGTGCGATTTGAAAAGCAGATGTCGCAATTCGTCATCCAGATACTGGTTTTCTGGTGCGACGGCACAACGGCTGGGGAAGGTTTCCAGAGTCGCAATGGCTTTGTAGATGGCCTCTAACCAATGTTGTGCGTTCAGTGGAGCTTGTTCGTGGATATAGGTGAAATCGGCCCAGAGCTCGGCCTCTGCGGTCGGTGTGAGTTCGATCTTGTAATTCACTCCGGCAGCTCTATCGCATGTTTCTCTGCGATTTCGCGCAGGACTTGGCGGGCTGGCCGTCCTTCGCCGCGCTTGGCTTCTTCGAGGCTTTGGCGAAGAATTTGGATGGTTCGGAGTTCTTCGACATCGTCCAACAGCTTCTGATATGCCTCAGCGCTCTGCACCACTACCTCGGCCTCTCCATTGACGGTGAGAACCTCGGGCTGGCCTGATTGTTTGAGCCGCTCAATGTGCTCACTGGCGTTCTGCTGGAAATCGGAAAGGGGGCGAACGTCATCTATATTAAGCATGAATGCCTCACAAACACCGGTTGATCCTTTACCTGATAATTATACTACACCATACATCGTGTTCCAGATCAATTATAAGATCTTTGATCCCGGATGATCTTGCCAGTAAAACAATGTCATTATGGACCGAAATCAACTGACAATCAGGCCGATCATTGGGCTCGAAATCCACGTGCAACTGGCGACGCGGACGAAGATTTTTTGTTCGTGTCCGCTGGTGTTTGGGGCGGAGCCGAATAGTTGCGTTTGTCCGGTTTGCTTGGGGATGCCAGGGGTGCTGCCGGTGATGAATCGGCAGGCGTTTGAGTATTCGGTGCAGACGGCCATGTCGCTGAATTGTGCGATAGCGCGGTTCACGAAGTGGGATCGCAAGAGCTACTACTATCCGGATCTGCCGAAGAATTATCAGATCAGCCAATATGATTTGCCGCTGGGGTTTGATGGGGCGTTTGATGTGCCGATTGGTGAGGGCGGCGAATATCGGCGCGTGCGGATTCGGCGGGCGCATCTGGAGGAGGATGCGGGTAAGAATTTGCACGAGCATCCGCAGGTCACGTTGGTGGATTTGAATCGCACGGGTACGCCGCTGCTGGAGATTGTGACTGAGCCGGATTTGGCGTCGGCGGAGGAGGCGTATACGTTTTGCATCGAGTTGCAGCGGCTGGTGACGTATTTGGGCGTCAGCGAAGGCAACATGCAGAAGGGGCAGATGCGATTCGAGCCGAACATCAACGTGGTCATTGAATATGAGGGCAAGGAATACCGCACGCCGATCAGTGAGGTGAAAAATTTGAACAGCTTCCGCAGTGTTCGCGGGGCAATTGCGTATGAGATCGAGCGGCAAGTGAGCGATTGGATCGCAGATCGTGATTATGTGATCGGCAAGCGGCCGAAGGAGAATCGCGGGTGGGATGATGTCGGCGAGGTGACCGAGTTTCAGCGGGGTAAGGAAGAGGCGCACGATTATCGCTATTTTCCGGATCCGGATTTGGTGCCGGTGGAGGTGGATGACGCGTGGCTGGAAGTGTTGCGCGAGGCGGTGGGCGAGCAGCCTTTGCAGCGGCAGGTGCGGATGGAGAAACAATATGGTTTAACGGCAACTGATACGGCTACCATTTTGAGCGATCGTGCGACGGCGGATTTGTTTGAGAATGCGGCGTTGTCCGGGCATCCGCCGACGTTGGGCAAGCAATTCATCAGTTTTTGGTCGGCACAGGCGAATGCTAGAAATTGCGCGATTGCGCGGTTGGGGGTGAATGCGGAGCGCATGGGTGAGTTGTCGAAGATCACGGCGGATGGCGTGATCAATGCGACGGCGGCGGCGGTGATTGCGGAGAAGATGCTGGAGAGCAGTGATGGGCCGACGGTCATCGCTCAGCGCGAAGGATTGATTCAGGTTCGCGATGAGGGGCAAATGCAGGCGTGGGTGGAAGCGGCGTTTGCGGCCAACGAGCAGGCGGTAAAGGACGCGATGGCGAATCCGAAGAAACAGCAGCAGGCGCGCGGGTTTTTGACTGGTCAGGTGATGAAAATTTCGGGTGGGAAGGCCGATCCGAAGATGGTTGGGAAACTGATAGAAGAAAAATTGAGAAGTGAGAAGTGAAACAACTCATCAATAATCGCGCGGTATCTTGAGAAAAGATTTTCAAGGTCGAGCTGCGTAGCATCAGATGTAGGTTTCAATCCAAAGCAACACGGTCACCCTTGACGAAAGGATACATCATGGCTCTCGATTCACTCGCCGACTTTCTGGAGGAAGAACTTAAAGACCTGTACAACGCGGAAAATCAACTGCTGAAAGCACTGCCGAAGATGGCCAAAAGAGCCGCTGCCGATCAGCTTCGCGAGGCATTCACGAAGCACTTGGAAGAGACACGGGAGCACGTTGAGCGGCTGAACACGATTGGCGAGGAGCTGGACATCAAACTCACCGGCAAAAAATGTAAAGCGATGGAAGGTTTGGTGGAGGAGGGCAAAGACATCATCGATGAAGATGGGGATGAGTCAGTGATTGATGTGGCCCTCATCGGAGCCGCCCAACGCGTGGAGCATTATGAAATCGCCGCCTACGGCACCGTACGCAGCATCGCCGAGGAGCTTGGCTATTCCAACGTCGCCAAGATTCTGCAAAAAACACTCGATGAAGAAACGGCTACAGACGAGAAGCTCACTGAGCTGGCTGAGGGCGGTCTTAATGCCAAAGCGCTGACCGCGAGCGAAGAGGATTAATCCGGCAAAAAACATCACAGGAGAAGATGCTGAGCCAAGTTTTTCGATTCTGGTGGGGTGCCCGATGTGGAAAACGGATCGGGCGCCTTCGCGGTCGCGCCAACCATGTAAGATTGTTAAGACGTTGAACTACTATTCCAATCGTATATTTCCCAATGTCACCGGCGAATACAAATATCGCCGCGCGCCGGACCAGCTCGAATATTCGCCGCGGCGTGCATGAAAGCGGCCGAAGTTGATGCCCCAGACTGCGGCTCTTTCACCGAGTGCGGATAAAGGTATGCGAACTTCCGCGGTCCAGCGATTGGGCTGCGTTTGATCGTCGACCGCCGCCACTACTGCCGCGGACCAGGGACGGCAATCGGCGACTTGCTCGAGACACGGCACACCGCGTTCCGCGACGACGGCACCATTGCCCTTGACCACAATGTGATAAATATCGCCCGGCGCCATGGCCCGGCCGGTCGGGTCCAGCACAATTTCGAGCATATCCTCGCCGGTCGGCCAGAGGGCGTCGTAATTCACATTATTGCTCCGCGCCAGATAACGATCCTTCATCGCATCGTCCATGCAGTTAAATCCAAGATAGAGGTATTGGCCGTCATTGCAGACAAAAACATTCGTACCCGCCGCCGGCCGGTCCGGAGTGGGGCGGTTCTGCCTGGGTACATCGAGTGCGCCCACCAGCACGAAATCGCCGGCCACGTTCTCCACGCCCAAAGGCCACTCGTCCAGTTTGCCGTCGATGCGCGGCGGTCGCGCGACACGTTGCGAGGTGAGCACACACAATCGGCCCGTGGTTGAGATTTTCTCCTCACCCACACCCAAGGCCAACGCCAGTGGGAAGACACCATCGGAATTGGCCTTGATCGCCGCCGTCTTGGCCCGCACCAACCTTCGCGTCTGGTGCAATGGTTCCAGGTGCTCGATGGGCTGTGAAGCTTCGCCATTGCTCCAGCCCTCAGGTGCTTGTGCGAGGGTTATCGACCCGCTGAACGGCTCCTGTCGCGCGTTGAACACGGATACCGTTGCTTGTACTTCAATCGGAGCCGCTAAATCTTTTTCATTGATCTGTACGCGAAGACCTTCGACACTCGTCCGTACCTGCCGCACGCCGCGTGTGAGCCGGGCCCATTCAATCTGCTGCTCGAATGCGGAAATGTTTTCGCCGGCAGCCGCCGTTTTTGCATCGCTTTGCATCGCCGAAATCAATTCGCGGGCCATCAATCGCCGCGCGAGCGACCAGGCCGCTCCATCCGTCGCCCAGCCCAACGGCAAGCTGTCCAGAAAATGTTCACCGTAACATTTCGTTCCGCCGTATGCGAATAAATCCGAGGCGATGATCTTCGCAATCGCGGGGCGGCCGTTCTGCTCTAATAACCAAAGATATTCATAATCCTGAATGCCGCGCAGTAACCGCTTGAGCCGAATCGATGGGATCGGTTCCGACAAACCATAGGGCTTGCCTGGCCAAAGAATCGTGGAATCGCTTCCCGCCGCACGCGGCGCGCCATCCGTCTCCCACGCAGCGATCGCCGGGATCAACACACCGCTGAGCCCGAACCTATATGCCTGCCAGGCGAGGCTGCGTGCATCATTCGGCGGGGCGATGAGTGACAAAGAGCCTGCATATGGCGGTTGATCGGGCCAGAGCCACACATCTTTCCCGCTGGCCTTTTGACGGGCGAGTTCTTCCGGGTCGGACAAACTTGCCGGCGGACACCAGATGTTCACGAAATTCGCAAGATCGATGAACGGATCGTTTCGCCAGCCGTAAGCGGTCATCGGTTGAGGGGTGAGATGACACAACAAACGGATGCGCTCGTCGACGCCGCGCACGATCTGACCCAACTGGTGGTATCGCTGATATTGCACACCGCGCGGCTCACCCGGCATGGCCATCCAGAAGAAGTGCCGATCCAACCAACCGCGCTGCGCAAAATGGGCCACGCACTGCGTCAAGTAATCAACCAGCACATGCTCGTAGGCCTGCGAATCCCAGCCGCCGTAATTTTCCGCCGGCGGATCATGATCGTTGACCGGAAAAGGCCAGGCCGGTGCGGCGGCGCGATCTTCAAACGCCGACCCGTCAATGACACCGGCTACCAGTCGATCATAATCCGCCCAATCCAGTTCGAGTTGCCCGGCCGCTCCGGCCCTTCGAATCGGATGGACATCCCGAAGCATGGGACTGCAACGATGTTCATGCAACAAATGCATGGTGCCATCGATGATTTGAGTGGCCCGGGCATAAGCGGGATCATCGAAACTCAGCATGGCCGGTGCATAGGGCCGACCGTTCACTTCCAGATGCTGACGCAACAATTCTTTCGTTTCCAGGCCGGTCACCACGCTCAAGTGTCGAGTTTGCGGCACTGCGAAAGGCCACACGGTCAGTGATAGATTCAATTCGCGCACTTGACCATTGCGCGGCGTGACCCGCATCACACTGCGATAATTACCCGGCTCGGTACCCGGCGGCACGCGTATTTCAACCCAGATGACCTCATGGCGGCCGGGCTGAAGATCGATGGGCAGCGCACCCTTGGGTGACGACAGCGGAATCAGCACATCCGCGAATTCGCGCGATTCCTTGACGTTCGGAGTTAACCGGAGGTACCAGGATGGGTACTCATCGACCCGCACCCAACCTTCGCGATAGATTTGTACACGTTCGGCCGGAATGGTCTGCGCACCGTTTTTCAGATCGCCGACTGTGATTCCCCAAATTGAGGCCGTCCCCAGGCCGATGTTTAATACCAATTGAAAGGAAGCCGTATCGTTGATTGCCGACTCCAGCCGGATCAGGTGATTGGCTTCGCTGTAAACCTCGTTTTCGGGTTCGGGAGCCGCCCCCTGGAACACCGCCGCCGTTTCCGGCACGGCCCAGATCCGCACGCCGCGCGGATTTGACACGACGGCGTTACAACCCACTGCCAGAGCAGGAATAAGCGAGCATAGAACCAGTGAACATTGTTTCAAAAGGTCAACCCGTTCCGGAATGTCTTGCGTTGCGGGAAAAGCACGCCGTCTGCTCACGCCGTTATCTTAGATAAAACCGCGATTTTCACAACTGAGAATTCAACAAGGCCATTGTTCTTTCCGAAATTAGAACCGGGTGTATTCGATAATTGAGGATACAGCCGGACCCGCGGGGGTCATTACCTGATTCGATTGAAGACGTATCGTCGGGGTGGAACCCTGACCCCGGCACGACGTACAAGTACAAACTCGATCTGGACGCAGGAGTAACGCGATAATGGTGACGCAGAAGCCCGACGGATCCGTTGAGTTCCGATTCTTCCGCCCGGAAGCCAGCCATGTCACGGTGGCCGGCGACTTCAACGGCTGGCACCAGGGCTCCTTCCCCATGATTCGCGGCGAGGATGGCTGGTGGCGATATCGCATATCGCTATCCGCCGGCGTGTACCAGTTCCGATATGTCGCCGACGGTGTGTGGTATACCGATTACGCCGCCTTTGGGCTCGAACGCACAGGGCTGGGTTGGAACTCGGTGCTCAAAGTCGATCCCATTCTGCCCGAGCAAATGCCCATCAGTAAACCACCCGAGCGTTTGCGCAGCCTCACGGCCGAACTGGCCGAGCTGCTGGCCGGCGCGCGACCCGAGAATCGACCGCAAGAACTCGTTCTCGAAAAACTCTCAACGCCACAACGCATTGCTCCTGAACGCAGACAGCACGTGAGTGAAGAGGCGGTTCTTGCCGGGACTTGATTGGATAGTTCCGAATTGAAGAATTGACTTTGATCTTAACGGTCGGCGCTCAGGCCCGACCGTTTTTTTATTGATCTGCCCACGGCGGGCCCAACAAGGTAAGCTGGTATCCATGGCGAATAAAAATTTCATCTGGTTGGGAATGGTTGTGGGTTCCACGGTGGGTGGTTTCATTCCCGCTCTTTGGGGCGATGACTTTCTCTCGATTTCCTCAGTTATTTTCACGGCAATCGGCGGGGGCGCCGGGATCTATCTGGGTTTCAAACTGAACGAGTTCTTTGAGTAGAAGCTGAGTAAAACGGACGACTGAATGCACGGTTAAAGACATGTCCTTAATTAGTTGCATCTGAAGTCTCTTTAACTATGATACCTCTAAGTATTGACAACATGCTTCATAAAGATTCACGTTTGAATTATTGAGGCGAATATGAGCGCAGTACCGAATATCTACCGAAATAAAGTGGTAAGTAACTGTATTATGTTATTTGGCATCGCCGCTCTCGCATTTCTTATTTACTCTGCTCACTACATTTACAAAAATAAAGATTCACACCATGCCGGTTCATTCATCTTGGCCTCAGTATGGACTGTAGGTTCACCCGCCTGGTTCTTCATAGAGCATTTTATCTTGTTCAAGCACTTTGGTGACCCCGCCCAATACGATCAATTCAAAAGAGGACAGGATCTCGCTTCAAAAATTTGGGCAGGGGGGATAGGGATCCTTGCCGTGGCATTACATTAAGCTTTGGCAGGTCGTCTTCCGACCTCGCCGTTGCCGCTGCCCAAGCTTTCTCGGACGTAACCTAAAATCATCTGCCCCCGTTTCTTCATTGTCCGAATGTTTTTTCAATTCGGACTAGGCGGAACTTGCCGTTGACTTCTTTTGAGGTTTTCGCCGAGACGCATGAGTGATTTGGTTTCAGCAGCCAGCTTGCGTTTCAATCTTTTTAATTCCTGAATAGAGGTGGGCGTATTCAACTTCTGCATTTCTTCGATTTCAGCCATGAGGCGCATCAAATCACCCATTCCACTGATTCTTCGATCGGTATGGCCCAATGGTTTCTCCAAAATGAGTGAGGAGTCAATCTATTGACAATATACCTGATTTCATATCCGCTCGCCGCATTCGGGACAACGCGGCTCGCTGATGCCGTTCAGAATGTATTGGCATTTGCGGCAGCGAGTTTCCATATCATCAAGCCGTTGAGGACCAAACTGCGCGGTGAGGAATACATAGAGCCCAATGGGAATAGCCTGAAACGGTATGGCCATGAGCAGGCGCGGGGTGAAGACAAGTTTCAGATACCGGCCCACCGGCATTGAACCCATAAGGCTTAGTTCCATTGCCGCGAAAAGATACCATATGAAGAGGGATGTCATCGCCGCTATGAGAACGCGCCAGAACCAGTGCATCCGCATAGCGTAAGATTGCGATGCCACCGGATCAATGTCGGGACGGTTCCTTTTGCAGTGACTTGACGATTGCCGACGCCCATACTACTTTAGCTTTCTCGGGCAGGTGAACTACAATCACCTGCCCCGTTTTTTCGGATTGCCCGGGTGGCGGAACTGGCAGACGCGCATGGTTGAGGGCCATGTTCCCGCAAGGGAGTGGAGGTTCGAGCCCTCTCCCGGGCATTCTTCTTCGGCGTCCCTCGCGCCAGACATTTCAAAGATTAGCCGCAGAGCTCGCAGAGAGCGCTGAGCCAGATGAGATCATTTCTGTTATTGTCCGATTTCAAATTTCGGGGGAGAGTACTGACAATCTATTTTGTCGGTGACTATGGCCGAATACGGGGTCTATGTTGGCGGTAGACAATTTTGCGGAAGTGAAGAAAATATAGGCCATGGCAAAATTACAACTACCTCCACAGCTTACGTCTGAAACGATCCGAAAAGTGTTCGAAGATCATGGATTCAAGATAACAACAGAAAAAGTTATCTCAATAGATGTATGCGATATTCTCACTCCCTTTTTTACCATGCTTCAACACGCCCAATGGTGGGGAGAACTTTGCGAAATCAATGGTGTCAAACTGCCGTCACTGGATGTTGGATTTCGGGCTGTATCTGTTCACGCTGCTAATTCAGGTCAGCAGATGGTGACAGTTCCATTCACCAGCGTAAATGACGTTTTGGGAATGGCGAAGGTTTGGTATGCGAACCTGCGACATTACGGAATTGATCCAGCGATTAGGTCTGAACGTATTGACGATGAGGATTATGTCGCGCTGGAGAATGACTTGCTCGACATAAACGGAAACACGATACTTCACCTGTTGTCTCTTCTGCTTCCGCCTAAACCCTTAGAAGAAGAGATGCCAATTATGGGATTTCACCGGCCAGAACCAACGGGCATTTTGCTGGATACGAGCGCTTTACGAAACCTAAATGGCGATAAACTGCGCCAAATTTCGGAAGAGCATCAAATATATGTCCCTTGGTCGATCTTTCGCGAATTGTTCACCACCGAAGATAAATCTATTGTTAATGGCAATCTCCAAAAATTGTTACCGTTAAATGGAGTGGCAATTGATGAGTTATCGTCTCATCTAAAATTTGAATTAGCGGAAGGCAAATCATCAGGAATTTTGTTAGTCCATTCTGATACGCCAGGATTTCCCGAAAAAACTTATCCGCTACTGGTTGAAAAGGCTATCGGTTTCTTCAACTCTGATTCGGGCGATGATAAAGAATCCTTGGCCAATTATGGAATATCTGATCGGCAGGATGAATCGAAATGGCTGAACCGATGTCAAAATATGGTAAGCCGACTTAATGAATTGCCCGATATGCCAAAGCATCGGCAAGATCTTGGAGGTCGATATTTCGAGACGCCAGATGAAATCCAAAAAGTTCTTTCGGAGTGGTTCCGAGAAGACTTTTCTAAAATGAAGGAAACAAAGGTTCGAATCAAAGAAAACTTTCCAGTGGACTCGGTCAATTCGTCATGGGCATTTAATCGGTTTTTATTTGGGGTGGCGTGGTATCATATATTGAATGCGAATGATAACCCTCCAAATTATAATCATGATCGTCTCAATCAAAGAATGGATTTGACGTTCATTACGTTTTTGCATCCCGGCCTTAAATTGCTTTCAACCGACAAGGGTATGCAAAAGATAGCGCTCTGCCTTCATGGCCCCGATGCCCTCTATAAGGTTGAGTAAGAATGCTTGACATTTAAAGATTTAATCTGACATTTAATGGTCAAAAACGCGTTTTTGCTATCAAAAAGAGGGGCCGCAAAGATAGCCCTCTCCCGGGCATTCTTTTATCACTCTTCTCGCCGAGCCTCACCAAAACGATTACAGCAGTTTAACTTTTAGCATAGCACCGGTGAGATATTTTGGATTCTGCCCCAACGGGGCAATCTGCTTCAGCCCAGGGTTGTCCCGCGTCTGCGGGGAGTACCCTGGGTTATGGTCACAATACATTACAACTCCAACGGAGTTGCGGCGTTTCAAAGGACACAACCCGCGTTGGGGGTGATCGTTTCATCGTCTCAGCTACCCAGGGTAGCTTCGCCAACCCTGGGCTGAAGGCCGGCACGCCTTTGGCGTGAACAGAACCGAGCTTGTAACCCAAACTATTAGCCCGACATTCTCATAATTTGGCTCCCCACATACCCACCGAGCTTCTCCGTTAAGCCCGAGCAACCCGCCAGGCAGATTGCGGACTTGAATCGGGAAGAATTCCCCAAAACGCCGGGGCGCTTGACAGCATCGTTTCCAGCCACGAGACTCAGCTTTCTCATGCTGCCATCGTGGTGGTTGTGATCAAGGATACGAACCCTATCCAATTGGAATCTGCCATGAAAAATGCTACTCCTCCTTCGGTGACGTCCCGTCGTAAGTTTTTGAAAAACACCGGTACTCTGGCGGCTGCCTCGGCCCTGGCCGGCGTGGCTGTACCCTCGGTCTATGCCGCGGGGAGCGAGGAAATCCGGGTGGCCCTGATCGGCTGTGGCGGTCGTGGCACGGGGGCTGCGAAAGATGCGCTGAACACGGACGGCCCGATCAAACTGGTGGCCATGGCGGACGTTTCCAAGGATCGTCTCGAGCACAGTTGGGGAGATATAAATGGAGGCCGTCCCGGCAAAGTGGATGTGCCGGCCCATCAACGATTCGTCGGGCTCGAAGCCTACAAGGGTGCGATGGATGTACTCAAACCGGGCGACATAGCCATCTTCGCGACACCACTGGCCTTTCGCTGGGTTCACTTTCGATATGCCATCGAGAAGGGCTTGAACGTTTTCATGGAAAAACCGTTGACCGCTGACGGCCCCACCTCCAAGCGCATGCTCGAGCTCGGTGAAGAAGCCGACAAGAAAAAACTGAAGGTCGGCGTGGGCCTGATGTCGCGGCACAGCCGGCATCTGGAGGAACTCGCCAAGCGCGTGCACGATGGCGAGATCGGCGACATTATTCTGATGAGGGGATACCGCATGCATGGGCCGATCGGTTATTTCGCTTCCGAGCCCAAGCCCGACGGCATCAGCGATTTCATGTATCAGATCCAGCGGTTCCACAGTTTCCTTTGGGCCGGCGGCGGTTGTTTCAGCGACTTCAACATCCACATCATCGATCACCTGTGTTGGATGAAGAATGCCTGGCCGGTTGAAGCCCGAGCGGTGGGCGGTCGCCATTACAAAACGAACTCCAAAGGCATCGCTTACGTCGACCAGAACTTTGACAGTTACGGGGTGGAATATACCTTCGCCGACGGCACGAAGTTCAATTTCGACGGCCGGTGCATGGAAGGCTGCGCGGACGTTTACCAAAGCTTCCTTCATGGCAGCAAAGGCTCCGGCATCGCCTCCAAGGGCGGCGACTGCGGCGCGCCGTCCAGCCTCTACAAGGATCAGAGTCTGCAAGCCGCATCCATGACCTGGGAGTCCAAGCCGAAGAACGACAGAGGTCCCTATCAGAATGAATGGGACGATCTGGTCGACGCCATCCGCAAAGATAAGCCATACAGTGAAGTGAAACGCGGCGTCGAAGCCAGCCTGGTGACTTCCATGGGCCGGGCGGCCGCTCATACCGGACAGGTCATTACCTTCGATGGGTTCCTCAACAGCGATCACGAGTACGCGCGGGGCCTGGACACACTGACGGCACCAGACTCGCCTGCTCCGTTGAAGCCGGATGAGAAAGGGCGATATCCGATCCCCGAGCCCGGCAAGAAGAAAGATCGCGAGTATTGAGAACCCCGCATCGCGGATGAGCAAGGCAGCTTAGGAGCGGATGCGCGCGGTCCAAAACCCCTTCTATAGAAGTTTTTAGAGCTTCAAGCCAGGCCGCCTCTGTCCGGGTGGAGCTGATCTCATTTCCGCGCGGAAAAATATGATATCATGAAATAAATGCGAATACGCCAAAGCGGAATGCCCGAAGAAATTTATTGGGAATCACTCTTTAATGTCCCGCTCATTCTTGATCGACTCGGCATTAACCGAAGCATCAAAGATGTTATTGAAGTGGGTTGTGGATATGGAACATTCACCATCCAGGTCGCCCGGCGAATAACAGGAAACATCATCGCCGTTGACATTGATCCAACAATGATTCAACGAACGCAGGAGAAAGCCCGAGAATGCGGCACGACGAATATCATCTGCAAGCAGGGCGATATTATGGCCCTTCCCGCCACTATTGCCGCTGATGGATGCCTGTTGTTTAACATTTTGCATGGCGAACAACCACAGGAACTGCTCAGCAAGTCCGCTCAATTGGTCCTTCCCGGTGGTTACGTTTGGGCGATCCATTGGCGATATGATCCGTCGACGCCTCGCGGTCCATCTATGGACATTCGACCAAAGCCTGAGCAACTAAGGCAATGGGCAGAGGAAACAGGATTGTTGACGGCCGGCGAGATGATTGATCTGCCTCCGTGGCATTATGGGTGGCGTTTCACGCGCGGCATTCGCCGCAACCCCTGAACCTTTTATAGCATTACGTTTTCTCTCTCTTCGTCTGCGCTCTCCGCGGCCTCTGTGCCGAATTGAATTAAGGCGAGCCCGCCGCCAGCGCGCGCAGGAATTCCACCGGGTCGTCGGATGCGGCGGCTTGAGAGAAAAGATTGAGCGTCTGGCCCCAATCGTGTCCGGTCAGTTCGTATACGTCTGCGAAGACTTTCAAGTCGGTGTTATAGCGCAGATTTAAAAGCAAAAACGCATTATTCAGTTCAGAGGTGGCGAATATCTTGAACGCGTTTGGAAAGTGCATCAGCGGCTGGATCTCACTGGCAAACCGATCCCGTTCGGACTGAAAGATTTCTTCACGAGCGGCCAGCTTCTCCTCCGTCGTGCGATCGCTGTCATAGATCACATCCAGTCGCGCCTTCACCTGTTGCAGAAAAATATTCAGCCGATCGGAATCCTCGTTAAAGTCCCGCGCCTGCTGCACCACCGGTGAATTCGCACCGAATTCCTGTTCTAGGAATTCCACACCGGCGGTTCGGCCCACGAAGGTGGCCATCGATTCATTAAAATTCGTATCGCCGGTTCGATAGATGGTGTTATGCAGCGACTCGTGCATGATGGTATCCGCCAGCGAAGGAAAATCCCGGCGCAACAGCGTGGAGACAACCGGGTCCGGCAGAAGCCCGAGCGTGCTATATGCATCCACCTCGTAAAGTACGGTATCGTAGCCCAGGCTGAGCAGCCGATCGCGCTCGGCTTGCGCTTGCTCGAAATCAAAAAACCCCAGATACGGCAAAGCACCGACGATGGGCAGATTCCACACAAACGGTTCAAATCGATCCATGCGCGAACCGGAAAGATTCCAGGACAGTGAGCCACCCTTCAAATCAACAAACGTCTGATAAGCATCGCCGACGTTTAACCCCACCACCTCGGATGCATAGTCGCGGGCGCGGACCACAAACGCCAGCTTCTCGCGTTGCTCGTCACTCAAACTTGGATCGTTAATGGCTGTCTCGATCGGCACCGCGGCCTGCAGAAGCGCGGCCTCGCCTTTTAACGCCGACAGCGAATAGTCGAGCGTGCCGCAGCCTTGGCCCAAGCTCATCAAGAGCATGCCAGCGGTGACGGTTTTGATCCAACTTTTGATAAATGTGCGGCTGGTAACGCGAATCTTGAAAAAACAAGGAAACCCCATGGGCTCCACCTTTCTAAACACTCACTTAGAACGGCTGAGCTAAACTCATCAGATTATTGAGATGCGCGAGCGAGAAAGCTAGACCGGTTTCTCATCAATTTGTAACCCAATCAAGGCGGAATTAGCGCGTGGATTGGCTGGAGGGTATTTGTTGCCGGGTGGTTGCCTCGGCCCGGGCCAAGGCGGCCTGAACGAGTCCGAAGAAAAACGGCTGCGGCCGGAGCGGTCGGCTTTGAAACTCGGGATGTGCCTGTGTGCCGACAAAATACGGATGCACCGATGACGGCAATTCGAGAATCTGCATGATCGGATAATCCGGGGCTTTACCCGAGAACACCAGGCCGGCTTGTTCAAGCCGCTCAATATATTTCGGATCGACCTCGTATCGATGACGGAATCGCAAACGCACTTCGCGCGAGCCGTTGAACAATCGTGAAGCGAGCGTATTCGGATGTATGGTCACGTCCCGTCCACCCAACCGCATATTCCCGCCGAGCCCTTCGATTTGCTTCTGCTCGGGAAGGATATCAATCACCGGATGCGGGGCGTCCGGATCGATTTCCGTGCTGTTCGCGCCTTCCAGGCCGCAGACATTCCGGGCGAATTCGATGGCTGCGAGTTGGAAACCATAACAAATTCCCAAATAGGGGAGCTGATTTTCGCGGGCGTACTTGATGGCAGCGATCTTACCTTCTACGCCGCGTACTCCGAAACCACCGGGCACTATAATCCCGTCCACATGGGCCAGCTCTCGCGACGCGCCGTCTTCGTTTAAATCGGTTGTATCAATCCAGCGAATCTGAACATTCGCTCGATTGGCCGCTCCCGCGTGTTCCAGTGCATGGATAATGCTGGCATAACTGTCGCGAACGGTCGTGTATTTGCCGATCACACCGATGCGCACTTCGCGATCGGGCAGCCGAATGCGCTGTACGAAATCGTTCCAGGTTTGTTTTGTGGTACTTTCATTCTCCGGCTGGACGCGATTTTCAAGTTTTAAAATCTGCACAACCTGTTGATCCAAACCCGCTCCGCGCAGCATGTCCGGGATCAAATAAATGCTCTCGCAGTCGTGCATGGAGAACAATCGTTCGAGCGGCACGTTGCTGTAAACCGCCAGTTTTTCACGCACTTTTCGCGTGATCGGTTCGCGTCCGCGACAGGCGATGATATGCGGCTGAATCCCCGCCCCTAGTAAACCGCGAATGCCCAGTTGCGCCGCTTTCGATTTTTGTTCGCCCAATTTCGCGGGGGAGATGATATAGGTCAGGGCCACAAAAGCACACGAGTCCGGCCCCTCTTCAAACGCCAACTCGCGCATGGCTTCGATGTAATAAGCATTCTCAACGTCGCCGACTGTGCCGCCGATTTCAACGAACACTACATCCGCATCGCTGGTCACGGCCAGCTCGCGCAGTTTCGTTTTCACCTCGCCGGTCACATGCGGGATCATCTGCACGTCCCGGCCCAGGTAGCTGCCTTTGCGCTCTTTCTCAAGAACGCGCGAAAAAATCTGCCCGCTTGTGGCAAAATTCAACCGCGATAAATCCTGATCCAGCAGCCGCTCATAGGTTCCCAGGTCCATATCCGTTTCCATACCGTCGTCAAGGACAAAAACCTCGCCGTGCCGATACGGATTCAACGTGCCCGAGTCGATATTCAAATAGCCTTCGAGCTTGATCGGGGCAACCGTCAGTCCCTTGTCTTTCAAACACTTTGCCAATGAACTGGAGAAAATTCCCTTGCCCAGTCCGCTCATCACCGTGCCGAAGACGATCACATACTTCGTTTTCCCCGGCTTATACCCGGCGGGCATCGGCGCGTAGAACTCGGTCTCATCTGTTGAATAGCCGATCGAAGAAAGTGTCTGTTCAGCGGACATGGTGCAATCTCCTGTGCTCCCGTCCTATTCTAAAGTGAGAGGGGAGAAGTGAGAAGTGAGAAAAAAATCATACATGACTGGGATTTTTTCTCACTTTTCACTTCTCACTTCGCTTGAGCCATGCGCTTCACAAATGCCGCATATTGCTCCGGCGTATCAATCCCATTGCTGGCTCGCTCCACCACCGCCATCGCGATGCGCGACCCATAGTATAGCACGCGCAACTGCTCCAACTGCTCGACACGCTCCAGGTCCGTTGCCGGCCATTTACTCATTACCGCCAAAAACTCGCGGCGATAGGCGTAGATACCCTGATGTAACAACCATTGGCTCGGTTCCGACACTTTGCCACCGCTGTCCCGCGGATATGGAATCAGGCTGCGGCTGAAATAAATCGCGTAGCCTTCACGATCCAGCACCACCTTCACACATGCTGGATTCTCTAGGTCCGCCGCATCCTTGAACCGACATGCGAGTGAACCCATTTCGGCTTCGGGTTTGCTCCGCATCAGCTCAACCAGTGCATCGATTGAACGCGGGTCCATCTCCGGTTCATCACCCTGCACGTTGATGATGAGCTTGTCGTCCAACCGGCTGGCCACTTCAGCCACGCGATCTGTCCCGGTGACATGGTCCGACCGGGTCATGGCCACTTCACCGCCGAACTCGCGCACTACTCGCGCAATGCGCTCATCGTCGGTCGCCACTAACACCCGATCCACCAACCTCGCACCCTTCACCGCTTCGTACACATGCTGAACCAGCGGCTTACCGGTCTGATTGGCGAGAGGTTTCCCGGGGAATCGTGTAGAGGCGTAACGCGCGGGAATTATCGCGGCTACGGACAAAGGGAAGGCCCTTCTGCTTAGGCGAAAAATAGAATCAGGAACAAGGAAATATGCTAATCAGACGGAGCTGCGTTGTCAAAAAATTGCCGAATGGATATCGTGAAGCTGGAGGCCGTGATGATCGATGTCGATAAACAGGTCCGCTATTGGCGAGATGGAGCCGCCGAAGACTGGGAGGTGGCACTGCACCTGATTGGTACAGGCAGAAATCGCCATGGCTTGTTCTTCGTCCATTTAGCTCTTGAAAAGTCTCTCAAGGCAATTGTTTGCCAGCATACGCAGGATAGTCCCCCGAGAATTCACAATCTTATTGCACTATATAAATTGGCCGACGTAAGCCCGAATCGCGAGCAAATTGAAGCCATGGCGAAACTCAACGCTTTTCAAATGGAAGGTCGCTATCCTGAGGATTTTCCCGATGTCCCAACATCAGCGGAAACCAATCAGTATTTAAAATCCGCCAAGGAGTTGATGGAATGGTTGACCCATCTGTGAGAGATTCGGTCCAAAGATATTTGCAGGCGCTTGAACAGGAAGGTATCCCTGTTCAATTCGGGGCGATATTCGGCTCCCATAGCAAGGGACAAACCCACCGTTGGAGTGATATCGATCTCGTTGTGGTTTCATCACGGTTTGATGAGTCCCGTCGTCGAGACGATATTGATCGTTTGTGGATTGTTGCTGCTGATACCGATCATCGTATTGAGCCGATTCCCTGCGGCGTCCGCCAGTGGGAACAGGACGACGTTACACCCATCATCGATATCGCCCGTCGCGAGGGCGAGAAAGTTTCTCTCTCCTAGTTTCTAACAATTTTCACCAATGACAAACTATAAATACCCGCTCTTCGTTAAACGCGATCTGGACGGCTTCTTTGGCCTGGCCATCGATAACCTCGTCCAACTTTTGCTGATCGTCTCACTTTGCGGCTCGGTTTGCGGCATGTCCGGTGATTTCTCATATCTGATCTACCGTTACATTCTGCCCGGCGCCGCCGTATCGCTGTTAATTGGGAATATTTTTTATGCCCTTCAGGCCCATTGGGTCGCTCATCGCGAGCGGCGATCTGACGTTACGGCTCTACCCTTCGGCATCAACACGCCATCTTTGCTGGTTTACGTCTTCTTCGTCATGAAGCCCGCGTTCGACCGTACCGGCGATCCCGCGTACGCCTGGCAGCTCGGGCTGATCGCCTGCCTGGGCAGTGGCATCATCGAATTCGCCGGTGCATTCGTGGCGGAACGTTTCCGACGCAACACGCCGCGGGCCGCCTTATTGAGCACGCTAGCCGGCATTGCCATGACTTTTATCGCCATGACCTTCGCGTTACAGATCTGGCAGCGCCCGCTTGTTGCCATGCTGCCGCTCGCGATTATTCTGCTCACGTATTTCGCTCGCGCGCGCTTTCCGGCCGGTGTGCCCGGCGGCCTGCTCGCCGTATTGGTGGGAACTGCTATCGCTTGGGGCATGACTCAAGTTTTGCCTGCCGATTGGGTGAGCGTACCGATGAACGCGCAGGCCGTGCATACCGCCTGGTCACAACACGGCATTTTTTGGCCAAAATGGGTCGGTCCCACAATTCTCCAGACACTCAAAAATCATCCGGCTGATATCATCACAATGCTCTCGGTCATCATCCCCATGGGGTTATTCAATCTGATCGGCAGCCTGCAAAACATCGAATCCGCTGAAGCCGGCGGTGACGTATTCGCCACTGGCCCTTCTCTCGCGGTCAACGGCATCGGCACCATCGCGGCCGCTTTTTTTGGTAGCTGCTTTCCGACGACCATCTACATCGGCCACCCCGGCTGGAAAGCCCTCGGCGCCCGCGCCGGCTATTCCACGCTCAACGGACTGGCCATGAGTGCCATTTGCCTGACCGGCACTGTCCTGGTCATCAGCAAAATTATCCCCATTGAAGCCGGCATCTCTATCGTCCTCTGGATTGGCATCGTCATCACCGCACAAGCCTTTCAGGCGACACCACTACGTCACGCTCCGGCCGTTGCCATCGGCCTGTTTCCCGCCATTGCCGCGTGGGGTGCGACATTAGTTGCCGGCACGTTTATTGAAGCCGCGCGCAACACTCCGGGGCCGCCCCGCCATCACGGCCACAATTGCACAAGCCACTACGCAGTCATCCGCTGTGAAAGTCGCATCGATGCAAGATGTGCTCGCCGCCAAGAACGGTAGAGATGCCCAAGTCAACGGCTTCCTTATTCACGGCCTCAACATCCTCGAACGCGGTTACATCTTCACCTGCATGATCCTCGCGGCCATCTCGGCGTTCCTGATCGATCGCCGCTTCTATCATGCCGCGGGGTGGGCCTTCGCCGCGGCACTTCTTACGCTCTTCGGCCTGATGCACGCGTATCAACTCACAGGCAATATCGTCGGTTATTTACCAATTTTCACAGCCCCCATGCCCGGCGCATTTGTCTATCGTGGATATGACCTGACCGTCGGGTATCTGCTCATGGCCGGCCTCTTCGCGATCATGGGCCGACTCACCCCTAAAGTCGAAATCCCGCCACTTGAAAACACCCTCGAAGACGCTCGCATGATTTCCCTTATTACCAACGACGTATAGGGGGGTCTGAATTCGCGGCTCGTTGTGGAGGATTGGCCGGGGAAGGTCTGAACAGAGTCAGCTTTCCTATTCAGGAATGACCGCCTTCTTGTGTATTCAATCTCCAGTCAATATCCTGTCCATTACAAATCTGATATTTATTTATTCAGGAGAACAACAATGCAAGCTGGTCCCAATCTTCAACGCGAGTGTCTGGCAGAAATTATTGGAACATTCCTTCTCGTCTTCTTCGGCATCGGTGCGGTTCACGTTGCCGTTTTGACGGGTGCGATGGTTGGATTGGGACAAGTAGCTATTGTCTTCGGTCTCGGCATCAGCCTGGCGGTCTACGCGGTCAGTGCCGTCAGCGGCGCGCACCTGAATCCTGCCGTCACCATCGCCGTCGCCGCCTATCGCGGATTTCCCGTTTCCAAAATCGGGCCGTATATCGTCTCGCAACTTATTGGCGCATTCCTAGGTGCGGCATTGCTCTACGCTCTATTCAGTGGAGTGATCACGCGTTTCGAGGCTGAGAAGAAATTAGTTCGCGGTCAAGCCGGCAGCGAGCTCTCCGCTATGATTTACGGCGAATATTTCCCCAACCCCGCCATCATCGGCACTGACGCGGAAGCTTTTAAAACCATCAGCTTGCCTCAAGCCATGCTCGCCGAAATTGTCGGCACCGCGCTGCTCGCCTTCTTCGTCTTTGCCCTCACCGACGCGCGAAATCTCAACCGTCCCACTGGAAGCTTCTTCGCCCTATTCATCGGTCTCGCCATCGGCTTGATTATCGCTATTCTTGCCTCACTCACGCAGGCTTGTCTGAATCCGGCGCGCGATTTCGGGCCGCGACTCTTCTCCTGGTTCGCCGGCTGGGGTTCGATTGCCATTCCCGGCCCGCGCGGCGGATTCTTCACTGTTTATATTTTGTCACCCATCATTGGCGGCCTGATCGGCGCAGGCATTTACCAGTTCATCATCCAGCCCGGTCTCTCACCGGCACCCGGAAAAGCGGATCCAGCAAAGGTCTAAGAGATGTGCACCCGGCTTCTCGCCGGTGTTTAGCGGCAGGATCAAAATAGCGTGTGCCACTGCTCTCAAGCAGTGGTGGTGCTGCTCGTATTTACGGTCGATGCCATTCCTGGCACTGCGCGCACAGCGCTATGCCATCGTAGCGGCCCTGTAGATGTGATTGCCGGACGCCAGTCATTTTTTTCCCAATCCACAACTCACTGAGTGGTAATTGTTGGATCGTACCGAGCGCGTGCTCGCCGCGAAAATCCTGATCGCACACGGTCATGCGTCCATCCGCCAGCACCATCGCCTGCGAGAAAATTTGCTCGCAGGCCGACCGATTCGGCGGAGCCATGCACATCACCGCGTGATTCGGCCACTGCCCGGCGTAATCGCTCGGCCCGCTGATCACTGCCGCTCCGGCCTTGCGCACCCAGAAATCATAAAATGCTTCCATCTCACCCATCGTCGCTCGCGTCTTCAACATCTCGCAAACCACCAGCGGCCAAGGTTCGCGGATCTCACGTTGTCGTTCGAGCAGATGTTCGACTTGCTTTACCACCTGATCGTAATAATTCGCTCCGTGCAAATGCGCGTACGTTCCCGCGCTCACCGCATCCAATAAAACATTCAGAACGTCGACGCGGGCGGCAATTAATGCTTCGACCGCTCGCTGATCTAAATGTATGCCCGACGTGCGTACGGCGATTCCGAAAATTCCTGCTTCGCGTGCCTGAGCCACATATTCTATCCATTTCGGATGCAGCAGCGGATCGCCGAATCCGCCGAATACCACGCGAACATCGTCGCGCCCGCGCAACTCCTCAATGATTCGCGAGAATGTCGCATCGTCCATCGGCCCGCGATCGCCGACGGCTGCACCTCTGGGCCGTAATGTCGAATTCGGTAAGGAATCCGCCGTCGTCAATTCGATCTCGATTTCGCTTGGCAATTCACCTGCGATCTGATGGCGGTGATCGATCAACCACTGCGAAACTCGCCCAATCTCCGCTTCCTCACCACACGCCTGTAAAATTGCATCAATCCGCGCCACCGCCGCATCCGTATCTGCGATACATCGCCCGCTGGCATGCGCAATTACCGCCTCTGTCTGATAGAAGCATGACTGCGCCGTCAGATCGCGCTGCGGCTGCTCCGGCTGATACGCCATCACTCGCCCGAACGGCTGACCCAAGCTCGCCATATCCGCAAGGAACGCCGGCATATATATCGGCGTGGTCAAGCCGGGTGCCGATTGCGTAAATGCTAGCCGAACCTCGCCGCGCACCTTCTCGTAATGTTCGATAACCTGATCGAGCATTGCCGGATCCAGCAGCACCGCGGCCGGATTTACGCTCACCACTCCATCCGCCGCCTCGCGCCGGGCGATCGCATCCAGAACCCACGGATTCATGGCCTCATCAAAAACGCACGTTCCGCCAATCCCACCGCGCCAGGAATCCAACGACCACTTCCGCGAACTGGCCAGATAATTCCGCCAAGGCACTGCCTCAGCATTATGCGTCTCAACTCGCACCGGCAGATCCCCTACCACCTCGTGGGCCACCGCCTCTTCCGCCGGCGTTACTAACAGATGAATGCTGTCCACGCGCTTCGCCGCCAACACGCGTTTCATCGTCCGCCGCAAAATGATGTCCCCGCGCATCTCATCGCGCAAGCGCGACCGCCGGCCCCAAAGATCGGAGCCAAAATCCGCCTCTATTGTTGCAATAATTTTCAAACCAATTCGCCCCCTCTCCCTGTCTCCAAGTCTCCCAGTCCCCAAGCCCCGATTGCCTCATCAAACCGAGAACAACTCTCCTCCAGAATCCCGCGCACCGCCTCGGTCCCCTCCAGCATCGCCTCCACAAATCGAATATCGCGTTCGAGCTGCTTGCCCGCGCGTTCAACACTGCTCAAATCGGCCAAGCCCAATCGCCGATCCGCACTGAATCGCTGCAATTCGGCATGCTGCGAAACCGCACTGACCATTTGATAAACCCGATCCTGCTCACGCACGCGCAGCCGCAGCGCATCCACTTCGACAATTCGCCGATTAAACACGGCCGGCTTGTCCAACAATGTCGTCAGTTCGCGCAACAACTCGAGCATTTCCCGACACGTCTCTGTCATAATGCCGGCTTCTTTGATGCGCTCAGCCAATTCCTGCCGGCCCTTTTCCAGCCGCGACCGATCCCGCCAATTCAGCTTCTCCCCATAACCAAACCGCTCCGCAGGGATCGGCTTCTCGCAAAATTGCTTAGCTACTTCCGCCAACGACATCACCCGCGTGTTCGCCTTGCGTACGCCGCCTTCCGTCGCATCGATCACTCGACCGGGCACCGCCGCGAAATCACCTTCGAACTGCTGTAGATAAGTAAAGAGCTGCTCGTCAGTATAAATTTCGCGCCCTTCAAGATCTTTCACCTTCATCAAAATTTGCCGCGTGCGTACGATCCGCTCCCATTCGCGCATCTCCATCGTGTTAAAGCGATTCAACTCCGGGCGCCACAGATCGTGCATGGCCACGCCGGGCACATAATAAACATGATCCGTATAACCCAGATCCTGCCCGACCATCACGATCGGCTCACAGCCCATGTACACCGCTAAATAAAACGCGAGATGTGCAACCGTTGCTCCCGCCTTCAACCCGGCCCGACCCGCCAGCGCATTGCCCAAACACAATCTCGCCCACGAATTATCCAGCAGCGAAACGCGACCGTCGAAAGTATCGATCACATGCCAGGTCGCCTTCGGCTCCGCCACTAAATGCGTTCCGCTGAAATCATCGATTCCCTCAAAAAATCGCTTGGACATCTCGTGATAATCAAGCGACGTGACAAAATCCGGCACAATCCCGTGATTCAGCAGCATTTTGTAAGTCGTCTGTACGGCAATAATGACCGCCTTACCCTTCAACTTCGCCAGTTGATCGATATTGCGCCGTAGTGACGGCCCCGCCGACACAACAATGCCTGGACACCCTTTGAAGCGATCTCGCAAAACGTCAATCGGCGGCGTCGATACATAAGTCGGCAAATTATTCGCCACGTTCTTGCACGTGATCCGCGAGTTGGCCACTAACGTGACCAGGCTCATCCGGCAAAATGTCATGTGATCTGCGATCAGCTTTCGCATCGCGGCCTGAAATTCGCCCGCCACCCGATCCGATGCCGGATGTGAAACAAACTGCGCCCCCATCATCATCAATGTGTTGTGGGGTTCCAGCCGTGATTGCACTTCGCCTTTGTCGGCGGTGGTGAGAATAATACAGCGGTCGTTTGCAAAAATATCTGCAAGATCCACCGTCTCCATTGCCGCCCGCAGCAGCAACAGATTCGGTTCGGTCACAATCAGAAATGCTTCGCCCTTGAGTCGCGCGCGCAGTGCTTTGACATGATGCCCCAGCCCGAAACCGCCGACGATGTAGCAAAAATCCTCGCCAACATCGACCCCTTCCGCCAGCCGCTTGGCTTCATCTTCCGGATCAACCCGGCTATGCAAATAGATCTGCTTGTCATCTGCAACCCGTACCGAAACCGTCGCCGCCCCACGTTTGCTCGCCTCAACAACCACCGACCCATCATCAATATATTCATCAACGCGCTGCGCCAGCCGCGCATCAACGCGAAACAGCGCCGCCATATTCTTGCAATATAACTGGTCAGAAATTGAAGAGATGGAAATGACCGCACCCATCCATGTTACGGTCCAAAGCCTTGATACTAATTCATCCAGCCACAGCGACCGGACTCATTTCACTCGGTGTTGCAGGTTCCTGCTGTACAGACTCCAGAACACGATTGAGCATCGCGAGTGATACTTTTCCTGGAGCTGTGATTTCAATCCCAATCGGACGATCATCAGCTGTAAAGTCGATCAGCAGCCCATCGTCACACCGACTTGTACGCGCACTAGTATCTCCAGGCCGGCGTGCCAGGTAAAGATAGGCCGCCAATGGCTTGCCGTTACGATAAGTCACTTCTAAATATCGATTTCTCATTTGAGTTCGGATCAATCCACCACGTAAGCCGTCACCACAACCAATACCTTCAACGGGCTCCACGACTATCTCCCAAATTCTCTTATCGAGACTTGATCTTATGACCCAACGTCCAGTTTCAATATCTGGATGATAATCCAAAGCATCATTCAACATCAATCTTAGGTCAACTTCGTTGAATCGACGATCCACCATTCGCTTCAACAAGTGAGGCGATAATTCCAATTCCCACAGCCACCATTCTGGCCAATTCCCCATCACCACCTCAACATCGCAGGCCCATTTTGCTGGTGCGAGAATTCTTTCTCACACCCACACCTTCGGGAATCGCTTCCCTGGAAACGTCAATCCACAAAACTCGTCTTAATCTGCAACGCCGTCTGCAATCGCGTCAGATAATCGCTTCGCGGTATCTCCACCGCGCCAAATTGAGCCAAGTGCTCGGTCATGAATTGTATATCCAGCAGCTGAAACTCGCGACGACGCATTCGTTCAACCAGCGCCACCAACGCCACCTTCGACGCATCGCGTTGTCGATGAAACATTGATTCGCCAAAGAACGCGCCACCCAGTGCGACCCCATACAATCCACCGGCCAGCTCACCCTCGCGCCAACTCTCTACCGAGTGGGCCAATCCCAATTGATGCAAACGCGTATAGGCCGCGATGATGTCCGGCGAAATCCATGTCCCGTCCTCGCGCTCCGCACATGCTTCGATCACTTCCTCGAATCGCGTATCGATCCGAATCTCATACCGTCCGCTGCGATACACCTGCCCCAAACTCCGCGATATCTTGAACTCATCCAACTCGATAATCGCCCGCGGGTCCGGACTGAACCAATGGAGCGTGCCCTCGACGTCCATTGGAAAAATCCCCTGCATATACGCAGCCACAAGAACATCAGGCGTGAGCGGCAAGGATTTCATGACCGATATCATATACACCGCCGAAGAGAATTGCTTCGTTAATAAATGGAGAGAAAATGATTTGTGAAACCATCCGAAATCGTACCTCCGTTGGATCAATTAGACGGAGATAAAGTCACCTGAGGTGCTCTCCGATGGCAGGGTGACACCTTGTGCGGCGTCGGGGAGGAATTCAAAAAAAAGTAAAACTCTGTACTTCGCTCAACCAGAGCTTGCTGCTTGGTCTAAGGTCGGCAGATGAATGGATTTTAGGGGAATAGACCGACAATCACCTCTTTACATTCAGACTGGAATCTATAAACTGGAGTGAGAGTGAGAAGGATCCGAGGCGGGATGGCTTTGTGTAAGAGCCCCCCGGAACATGGTGAGGTGGATTTGATGCGACGATCCGGTTGGGTGATGAGTTTGGTCATTTTGTACTCCTATGGATCGTCCCAGGCGAATACAATCGTGGATTTTGAGGACTGGGCGGGCGGTGACAGCGGTGTGCTTTCCCTCGATTCTCACGGGTTTCACTTCGAGATACCGAGTGGCGCATCGCTACAGGTGCTCACTGGCGGAGGAACGAATAACTCCACGCACCGGCTATTCTTGCGGTTTACAAATTCTATGACCATGACGCGCGTAGGGGGCGGACTTTTTGACATCAACTCGCTTGATCTCCAGGAAGGATTCTCATCGCCTTATTCTACCAGCGTCACGATTAACGGCTTCTTTCCTGGCAGCGGCTCTATCTCCCAGGCATTCACTCTTGACGATCTAAGCAACACCTATCAAACATTCTCGTCCAGCGGATTCAGCGGCCTCGACCATGCGGTATTACAGGGCACAGCCGGATTTTCTATAGACAATATCATAGTGCCAGAACCGAGTGCAGTTATTTTTGTGCTTGTAGGTTTATTCTTTTCATTGTATCCGCCGAACGAGCGATTGTTTGATTAGGAGGCGCGAATGCGATCCATCAGATTTATTTCACATCTCGGTTGCTGGAGAAGCCTCGGCAGTCTAAATGTGACTAAGGCCGCGATGATTTCCTGCATGATCTTGTCCGTTGCGCCGGCTGCGATCATACAAAGCCAATTTGACACTGATTTGGAAGGCTGGACCTCCCTAAGCGATCCCGGGTCTGTCCTTTCCTATCAGCCGGCAGGTGGTAATCCCGGGGGTTATCTGGGGTATAGTGAAGCTGGAGGGTTTTCTTTCGACTATCTGCTTGCACCGGCCAAGTTCCTCGGTGATAAGTCGGCGTTTTATGGTGGGGCGATTTCCATAGACATCAAAGATACTTCTCCGAATGTCCGATCTCAACATCCCATCATCATAAACAACGGTTCGTTATTCCTGGATTCTGCGGGTATTGCTCCCACAAGCGCATTTGCAACTTATACATTTCCTCTCACAGCGGGCAACTGGCGCGTTGCTTCCGATGGACCGCTTGCCACTCAAGCACAGATTCTCGATGTTCTCTCGAATCTGCACCAAATGAGGATCATCGCCGATTATGACCCGAATGCGGTTGAGCTCTTTTCACTCGATAACGTAATCCTCACGCCAGAACCGAGCGTGGCGGTTCTGTTGTTCTGTGGAGTGGCACTGCTCATCCTGAAACGATAGAAGCAAGAATATTTTTAGATTCAAAGGATGAATTATGTATAGTGTGGAAGTTAAAGCAGAACGCTGATTAAGAAATTATTGAGGTGGAATTCGTGCGACGATTATTCTGGGTGATGAGTTTGGTCATTTTGTGCGCTTATGGTTCGGCCCAGGCGAGCACGATCGTGGATTTTGAGGACTGGACCGGGGATAACACTGAGCGAACCTTGGCCGATTCCCGCGGCTTCAATTTTGCTGCTGATCCAGGGCATTTTTTCATCATCGGCAACTTCGGGACGAGTGGTCACAGACTGGTCACGCGGGCAGATTGCTCCGTGACGATGACCAAAGTCGGAGGCGGCCTGTTTGATATCAATAGCCTTGACTTCCGAGAGGGCGGCTCGGCCGGGAATACCATCATTACTCTGACCGGCTTCTTTGCGGCCGGCGGCTCAATTTCGCAGATATACACCCTTGACGGAAATACAGACACTAGCCAGACCTTTCACCCTTTGGGATTCAACGCTTTGAGCAGCGCGGTGTTCCAGCCAGTCGACGCGCAAATCACGATGGCGGTCGACAACATTATTACGCCGGAGGCCAGCACGATGATACTTTTCGCATCGGCCGCGCTTTTTTTAAGGCGTAGGCCACGTTTGACTTAATCAAAATCCTGGAAAGGAAAACATGCGACAGAGACAATATGCGCTTTTCCAGCGGCATTGATGCTGCTGACTGCTACAGCGGAGGCGACGAACTGGACAAAGGGTCCAGTGCTGATTGGTGGAGACGACATGGATGACCATCTTGACGCTGGTATTGGGTTTGGTGGTAAATATTATATACGCGAGGGATTATTCGCGATGACAGCTCGTATGACATTGGAAGCTAATTGGTGATATCGACGCAGTTCCTGGCCGGAGACGGCAGCAACCCTTATTGGGGCGTTATTGTTTTCTGTCGTCCACTACATTCCTGAACAATTCCGCGATTTTCTTGAAAGGACCTAGCCGGTTGATCCGCATGACGTTCCGTTTTGATTGTTAATTCCGGTTAAGCGTCCCGAAGATGAACCCGTGAATGGATTTTAGGGGAATAGACCGATAATCACCTCTTGACATTGTGACTGGAATTTTCGTTCGCATTAGCGCTTTGTACGTTTCTTATGGTCCCTCGCCTCGCCGGCGCGACGCCGATCAAGGCGGCAGTGGTCCGGTCACAAGGGACGATCTTTTTGGGTATGACCATCTGGAATGATCTGAACACCGGGTGGTTCAACTTCGGTGATGTTCCTGTTCAAATCGATTACACCAGTTTGGCTGGCAATGGCCTGACACTCAGCCAAATCACAAACACCCAAGCCGATGTGCTGATCATTAGCACGGCCGGATTCCTCAGCTATACCGATGCGGAAGTGAATGCCGTCAAAGACTATGTGCAGAGCGGCCACGGTATCATCATTACATACGATAGTTTCATGACGAACAAACGCGTCTGGGCTCCATTGGTGGGACTGAGTGATTCTATCGCTTTGGGCACTGGTACGTTTAGCCACGGAATCAATTTTGATTTACTGCAAGGCAATCATCCATTATTTAATCACATCACAACTCCTTATCAGGCAGGCGCACCAGCCATGGCAGTTCCAGCAGATGATGGGTTGTCCTGGCAGGTTGCAGATGGTTCGGTCATCGCAGAAGCCCTTGCTCCCAGTGGCACAATAACTGCTAAAGGAATTATCTCAGCCCATGAGGCTTCCACATACCGAGGTCTCTACTTCGCTCATTACATCGAAGACAAAGCAGATGGCAGCAATCTGCAGGACATGCAGGTGTTTTACAACGGGCTCCTATGGACAGCGGGCGTTCCGGAACCGGGGGCGGGATTGCTGATCCTGGCAGGTGCTGGTATATTAAGTGTAAAGAGAGGGTGAGGAGAGATGACGCTCAAATCCATCCTGTTTTCGTTCGTGTTGTTGTCCTGCACGTTTAGGGTGAACCCTCGTCCCGCCGGCGCGACGCCGATAAAAGCGGCGGTGGTGCGGTCAACCGGGACACTCTTCCTTGGGCAAACGATTTGGAACGATCTGAATACGGGGTGGGCCAACTTCGGCAACACCCAAGTTCAGATCGACTACACCAGTTTGGCTGGTAATGGCCTGACACTCAGCCAGATCACGAACACCCAAGCCGACGTGCTGATCATCAGCGCGGCCGGATTTATGAGCTACACCGACGCTGAAGTCAACGCCGTCAAGGATTACGTAGAGAGCGGGCATGGCATCATCATTACATACGATAGTTTCATGACGAACAAGCGCGCCTGGGCTCCGCTGGTGGGATTGAGTGATACGGTATCGCTAGGAGGCAATACTTGGCCCGATCCATTTAGTTTTAATTTGCTTGCGCCAGATCATCCACTATTTTCAAAGCTTTCGGGCTATACGACAGGTGTACCATTTCTGGCATCGCCGGGTACTTTCAGTCCCGGATGGCAACTGACGGCCGGGACGGTTTTGGCCCAAGCAACACCGAGCTTTCAAGAGTTTACCGGCAACGGGCTCATCGTAGTCAACGAAGGGGAAAATTACCGAGGCCTCTATTTTCCTCATTACATCGAAGACAAAGCGGATGGCAGTAACCTGCAAGATATGCAAGTGTTTTATAACGGGCTCCTGTGGACGGCGGGCGTCCCGGAACCGGGCAGCTTGCTGCTAGGCCTGGGCGCGGGCGTTCTTTTTGTTCGAAAACGGCGAAGGACATGATGGTCGGCGGTCATCGGATGAATCGTTCGCCGCTTTGAAAAATCTGACAGCTTTTTGAGTTGAAAGGGGACAATTGTGACTTTACGTACGTCACTTATGTGTATCACTGCGCAGATAATTGCCGCATTCCTCGCACCCGGTCGGGCAGGCGCGGCCTGCAATCCGAGTTCGCCCGGATTCCAGGTCACCTGGCAAAAAGATGCCAACGTCCTCCAAAACAAGTTGCTTTCCGGGACATTGCCGGCGGGCGTGACCATTACCGGCGTTACCATCACGCCCGCTCCGCGGAGATCTATCAGGACGAAACCATCGGCTATTACAGCGCCTTCAATTTGAACGACGGGGCGCACAGTTTGGCCATCCCGGATGGCGTAATCCTGACCACCGGTCTCTTCTCCAACGGAACCAACCACGTCAATTACTGCAACGGCACGACCTGGTTCACCGGCCTGAACTACGATATGGGAGATACACAGATCAAGTCACTATATGCCGCCGCTCCGGATGTGTATGACGGCGTATCGCTGACCCTCGCTTTCACCACCAACTCCACCATCGCCGCCCTTCGCTTTAAGATAATCATGGCTTCCGAGGAGTTTCCTGAATACGCGAATGATACGCCCACGCCCGCCGATCTGAATGCTCAGAACCCGGTGTCCTGTTTCCCCGATACATTTATGGGGTTCCTGGACGGTCGACCCATCACATTCGTCAAGAATGACCAGGGCCAAGATGTTCTTATCAGCGTGGCCGAACAAGTCATCAAGTTTAACAATAACAGCATTGACAATTACAGCGTGGCCAGCGATGGTCGGAACTGTATCCAGAACATGAATGCCAGCAGATATACCAATGTCGACTTCAATACTGAGTTTGACGGCCTGACGCAGGTATTGACGTTTGCCACACCAATTACCACAATTGGTCCTCATACCCTCAAGTTCGCTCTGACAGACTTGAAAGATAACCGTCTGGACACGGCCGTGTTCCTGTCGTCGCTGGAATTTATCAGTTGCAATTCTTCGGGACCGGACAGCGACGGCGACGGTTGGAGCGGCACCTGTGATAACTGCCCGAATACACCCAATCCGAACCAGGCAGATACAGACGGCGATGGTAAGGGTGATGTCTGCGACAACTGCCCGCTGATGGCTAACTCCGATCAGGCCGACAGTGACGGGGACGGTGTGGGTAATGTGTGCGATAATTGCAATCTGTACAATCCGGACCAGACCGACTGCAATCACAATGGGATCGGCGATACTTGTCAGGGGGTGAGTGATTCTGATGGAGACGGAATACCTAATGCGAGTGACAATTGTCCTTGTGTGAGCAACCCGAACCAGAGGGACGGCGATGGCGACGGCGTGGGCGATGCCTGCGAGACAGCGGTATGGTGTGGCCAGATCTTGGCCGGAGTTAACGAGAAGACCTGGGCCGACACGGACTTCGACGGCGACGTGGACCAGGATGATTTCGGCGCGTTCCAGAGATGCGAGACGGGGCCGAGCAACAGCCTCGCATCGCTGATTCAAAACGGGACACTGTCGGCGAGGTGCAGAATCTTCGATCGCAATTGCGATGACCATGTGGATTTGTGTGACTTGGGGCAGTTCCAGAAATGCAAAGGCGGCCCGAATATGCCGATCCCGGCGACCTGCTCGCAAACAATGTACGCCTGTTATGAACCTTATTCGCCCAATCACCCGCCCGCGCCCAGCGGTGGGAATGAGAACTTCACCAGTGTGGGTATACCCGAACGTGAAAACAACCCCGAATTTTTCGTCGAAGAATCCGTTGCATCCGAGGAACCCAGTGAAGTGGTTGGCGATGATACCATTCCCAGTTCAGGCGGCGAGGAAATAGCCGCCTTGGAGGAAGAGAGTGGCAGTGGAGAATCATCGCCGCCGGAAGGGCCGAATAGCCCCGAAGAAGGCGGGGGCGAACCGCCACCGCCAGTAATTGGGTCGCTCAATATCACGCCGACGCCGGAGCTGCAGTTCATTCAGGTCGCGCCCGGCTCGACGTTCAGCGTCGATTTGCGCGTGCAGACTCCGAGCGTGGAGGTTGGCGGCGTGCAAACCAATTTGATCGCCAGCGCGCCGGGCATCTTCTCGGTGGTGGGGCCGGTGCCTTTGGGACCACCCAATGGGAACCCGTTGTTTCTCAATCACCCGGCGTTCAATGACAACAATCCCGAAGACCCGGCCGGTTATGATTTGGATGATCCGTTGGGAGCGTGGATCAGCAATGCGTCGTCATCGGGAATGGCATTTCCTATTGTGGGTGGTTGGGTTCCATCGCTCAGCACTATCAGCGACTATGATACGATCTGCGGTTTCTTTGCGACTTTTCGAGCCAGCGATGCACTCGCGCTGGGGAGCTCGCGCTTTATGTCACTACAGATCGCGGTCTTGAACGATCCCACCCTGATCGGGCAAACCTTCGAGCTTAACGTGCAGGGCTTCATGTCGTGTACCGGCGTCGGCGAGGAGAACCTTAGTGTGGAAGGGACCCCGCTGACCGTTGAGATCATCAGTCCTTGAAATCGCAAAACTCGCAGTTTTTCAAATCCCAGTTAAACTCAGTGGAATGACGTCACCAGAACGAGCCCAGCAGGAATACAATTCATATCAACGCCGGTGCGGTCGAATATGGCCGGTGATGGCAAGCGGTCTGTGGTTCGTCCTGGCGGCGGGATGTTCGCCGCAGGCCGGCATCATGCTCATGCAGCCCAGTCTGACGGGATCGCAACACGAGCTTGATTTGACCAGCAATGAAAGCCATTGGGCCGAAGGCAAGCAGGCCGGGCGCATATTGGTGGAGTTTCCGTTGCCTGGCGCGACCACCGGCAAGGCCACGTATTTGCTCTATCTGCGTCTACCGCCGATGACCGATTCCGGGAAAAAGAATAGCGAAATAATCCCGTGTGGTTTTTTCATTCAGGTACGCGGCGAATATGCCGGCTTGGCCGGCGTCACGGGTGGAACGATGCGGGTGCTTCGGCGGGATCATAATGCGTGCAAGCTGGCGGTCGATCTGACCTGTGATGATGGCAGCCGAATCCAAGGTGAAGTGTTGGCCAAACGAAATGAGGCGAAGGTCAAAGGTTTTGAAAGGGAGAATCGGGCGGCGGACGTGGATAAATTAATCGCACATTGTGCGGCGCAATCGGCACCAAGTGGTTGAGCATCATTGGATTTTTGCGGGTGAACCATGAGGGAATGGATTGATATCACGCGAACATTATCGAACAGTATGATTCATTGGCCGGGGGATCCGCCTTTCAATTGGGAACGCGTCAGCGATATAACCGGGCCGGGCACTTGCAATCTGAGTCAAATCAGCACCGGCGTTCATATCGGCACGCATATCGACGCTCCGCTCCATTTTATTCCTGACGGTATGGATATTGTGGAGCTGCCGTTATCGCAGCTTTGTGGTCCGGCGATGGTGGTGGATATTCCGGCGGCCCGCGATATGACTATTGAAGACTTAGAGAGTGCCGATATCGAGCGGGGTGAACGCGTACTATTTCGCACGGCCAACCAGGCGCTGTGGGACAAGCCGGATTTTGACGAATCGTTTTATGGGATCAGCGGCGAGGCGGCCATGTGGCTGGTGGATCATGAGGTGCCGCTGGTTGGTGTCGATTATCTTTCAGTAGATGGATATAACCAGTCCACGCGGCCGGCGCATTATGCTCTGTTGGGCAACGGCGTCATCATCATCGAGTCATTGGACCTTTCACAAGTGAGGCCGGGCCGTTATGAATTGGTGGCTTTGCCGTTGAAGATCGCGGGCAGTGAGGCCAGCCCGGCGCGGGTGATTATTCGCAAGATGCGGCGGCGTCCACTGCGAATCGTCCGTGAAGCGATTACCGGAGTAGAGGGCCAGGGGCGGGGGACTTTAGTAACTGAGGGATTAGGGAAAAGTTGATTGGGAGGACACATGCGAGTTGGCCGTTGGGCCGCGAATCTGTTGTGCGCGGGGGTTTTTGTAATTCCTGGGGGTTGCCGCAAGGAGCCGCCACCGGTTGCGCCGGCTCGGCCGCCGATTGTGACGGTGAGTCAGCCGGTTGTTCAGGAAGTGGTCGATTATGAAGACTTTACCGGGCAGACAGCGGCGGTTGAGAGTGTCGATGTGCGAGCGCGCGTAGGGGGCTATCTTGAAAAAATATTCTTCGAGTCTGGCGATGAAGTAAAGAAGGATGACGTTCTTTTCCAGATCGATCCTCGTCCCTTCCAGGCGGAACTCGACCGGTCCAAGGCCGAGTTGGCACGGACGGAAGCGCAGCTCAAGATTCAGGAGATTGAGGTCGAGCGGTTAAACGACCTGCTGAAGAAGCAGGCCGCCTCACAGATTGAATTGGCCCGGGTGGTGGCGGATCGTGATGCAGCCTCGGCGGCGCGAGATGCGGCCCATGCGGCGGTGGAACAGGCCCAACTCAATCTGGATTTCACCACGATTCGAGCTCCGATCAGTGGGCATATCAGTAGGAACTATGTGGATATCGGCAATCTGATTCAAGGCGGCATGGGACAGGCCGCAACAACGCTGCTGACCACGATCGTATCGGTAGATCCCATTTATGCTTACTTCGATATCGACGAGCAAACCGTGTTGCGTTTGCGCAAGCGAGTCCGCGAAGGTCAACTGAAGAATTACAAACAAGCCGACATTCCGGTTTTCCTCGGGCTTTCCATCGAAGAGGATTATCCGCATCGCGGGCGCATCGATTTCGCCGAGAATCGTCTCAATTCAAGCACCGGCACCTTGAATGTTCGCGGCATCTTTGAGAATGCCGATCGTGCACTGTCACCCGGCCTTTTCGCTCGTATTCGTATTCCCATTGGAAAGCCCACGATGGCCACGCTGGTGCCGGAACGAGCGCTGGGTTCCGATCAAGGGCAGCGCTTTGTGCTGGTGGTGAACGAGAAAAATGTGGTCGAGTTTCATCCGATCAAGGTGGGACGTCTGCACCATGGATTGCGAGCCATCGAGAATGGTATCTCTGGAAAAGATTGGATAATCACGAATGGCTTGCAGCGGGTTCGGCCGGGCGTGACTGTCGAGCCGAAACAGGAACCTGTTTTCGCGACGCAATCCGCACCGGCAACAACGCGGGCCGGCGGTTAAGAAAGGCGACGATGTCTTCCCGATTTTTTATCGATCGGCCGATCTTTGCCGGGGTGCTGTCCATCGTGATTACGATCGCCGGCGGGGTAGCCCTTTTTACACTCCCTATTTCGCAATATCCGGAAATCACGCCTCCGACGATACAAATTTCCGCGGTTTATCCGGGCGCGAGCGCGCAGGTGGTCGCGGATACCGTCGGTGCGCCCATCGAACAGCAGATTAACGGCGTCGAGCGCATGCTCTACATGTCTTCACAGAGCAGCAACGACGGCAGCTACACGCTCAACGTCACCTTCGAGTTGGGCATGGACCTGAACATGGCTCAGGTGCTGGTCCAGAACCGTGCGTCGCTGGCTTTGCCGGTCTTGCCGGATATCGTGCGGACCAGCGGTGTGAATGTGAAGAAGCGCTCCCCGGACATTCTTCTGGTCGTCAATATGTACTCCGAGGATCGCAGTCGCGATCAGCTTTACCTGAGCAACTTCGCGACATTGCAAATTCGCGACGAACTGGCTCGGCTGGAAGGTGTCGGTGATGTCATCATTTTCGGCCAGCGCGAATACAGCATGCGCATCTGGCTGGACCCGAACAAGCTGGCCGCACGTGGATTGACCACGCTGGATATGGTGAATTCGCTCCGCGAACAAAACGTGCAGGTGGCGGCCGGGCAGATCGGCCAGGCTCCAGTCCCGCCTGGGCAGGAGTTTGAATATACGCTTACCACACTCGGGCGGCTTTCAGAGCCCGAGCAATTCGCGAACATTATCTTGAAAGTAGGTCCTGCTGGTGAACTGATTCGCGTGAGCGATGTGGCCCGTGTGGAACTCGGCGCGCGTACACAATCCCAAAGCAGCATCATGGATGGTAAACCCTCCTCGGGCATCGCCGTATTCCAGATGCCCGGTTCCAATGCGCTGGCCACCGCGGACCTGGTTAAAACCAAGATGGTGGAGCTCGAGAAGCGTTTTCCATCCGGCGTTAATTATGCCATCGTCTATGACACGACGCCTTTCGTGCATGAGTCCATCGTCGATGTGGTCAAGACTTTGCGCGACGCGTTTATTCTTGTTGCCATCGTCGTGCTGGTATTTTTGCAGAGTTGGCGGACGACGCTCATCCCGCTCATTGCCGTGCCCGTATCGCTGATCGGCACATTTGCGATCATGTCGGTGCTGGGGTTCAGCCTGAATAATCTCACCTTGTTCGGGCTGGTGTTGGCCATCGGCATTGTGGTGGATGATGCGATTGTCGTGGTTGAAAACGTGGAGCGCTGGATCGAGCGGGGTCTCTCGCCGCGCGAAGCTTCGTATAAGACGATGGATGAAGTGACCATCGCGGTGATCGCGATCGCATTCGGCTTGAGCGCGGTATTTATTCCGACGGCATTCATCCCCGGCATCACCGGACGATTCTATCGCCAGTTTGCGTTGACCATTGCGACGGCGACGCTCATCTCCGCGTTTAATTCGCTCACGCTCAGTCCCGCATTGGCCGCGCTGCTGCTTCAACCGCACGGGGCGCGGACAGATTGGTTAAGCCGGCTGCTTAATTTCCTGTTCGGCTGGTTTTTCCGCGGTTTTAATCGTGTATTCAACTGGAGCAATCATGTTTATTCGCGCTTGGTGCGGATGTGCGTGCGCGGAGCGGCCATCGCTTTATTGGTTTATTTCGGCTTGCTCGGTCTGACCTATTACGGGCTGGTGAAAACGCCTCTCGGTTTTATTCCCAATCAGGATAAGGGCTACCTCGTGGCGAGCATTCAATTGCCCGATGCCGCTTCGCTGGAACGTACGCAGGACGTGGTAGATCGCATCGGGAAAATTGCCTTGGCTACCCCCGGGGTCAAACACTTCGTTGGTTTGGCCGGTACTTCTTTCGTCTTGGGCACGGCGGCGTCAAATCTCGGCTCAATGTTCGTCATCCTCGACGAATTTAAAAATCGCCAACCCCCGGAGCTCTACTCTGAAGCCATTGCCGCGAAACTGCGCGCGGAGTTCTTCCGCGAGATCCCCGAGGCCAGCATCGGCGTCTTCGGTCCAACGCCGGTCAGCGGGATCGGCACAGCCGGGGGTTTCAAAATCATGATCGAAGACCGCGGGTCGAACGGGCTGGATGCGCTGCAAGCCCAGACGGAGAATCTCGTCGACCAAGCCAGACAGCAACCGGCACTGACGGCGCTATTCGGTAGCTTTCGGTCGAACACGCCGCAGCTTTATATCGATATCGACCGGACGGAGGCCAAAAGCAAGGGCGTCGCGCTGACAGATATCTTTAATACGTTACAGGTTGCGTACGGCGGATTTTATGTGAACGACTTCAATCGCTTCGGCCGAACCTGGCAAGTGAACGTGGAGGCCGACGCTCCGTATCGTGTCAGTGCGGACAGTATTCGGCAGCTCAAAGTCCGCAACGCCCAGGGCGGGATGGTGCCGCTCGGCACACTAGCCAAGGTGGAAGAGATCAGCGGTCCGCTTTCCATCACGCGATATAACATGTATCCCGCGGCTCCGATCTTTGGCGCCGCCGCGCCGGGTTACAGCTCGGGGCAGGCGTTACAGGTGATGCAACAATTGTCGAATCGCGAGTTAGCCCCTTCGATGTCCTCGGAGTGGACGGAACTGACATTGATTCAAATTCTCGCCGGGAATACGGCGCTATTTATCTTCCCGTTGTGCGTGTTGTTCGTGTTTTTGACACATTCCGCCGAATACGAAAGCTTTTCGCTGCCGCTGGGGATCATTTTGATTGTGCCGCTGGGGATTTTATTTGCATTATGCGGCGTATGGATTCGCGGGATGGAGAACGATTTATTCGTGCAGATCGGTTTTGTGGTGCTGGCTGGGTTGGCGGCTAAAAATGCCGTCTTGATCATCGAATTCGCCAAGCAGCAGCACGAGCACGGCCTGAGCATCCCCGATGCTGCCGTCGAAGCCTCCCGATTGCGCTTGCGGCCCATCCTCATGACCTCCTTCGCCTTCATCCTCGGCGTGGTCCCGCTGGTTATCTCCAAAGGTGCCGGCGCCGAAATGCGTCAACGCATGGGCACCGCAGTCTTTACCGGCATGCTCGGTGTGACCCTATGCGGTATTTTCCTGACACCGGTTTTCTACACTGTACTTCAGCGATTCAGCGAGCGATTAATCAAGAGGTTCAGAGCTCGGACACCGGCAGAAGATCAATCTCGGACAGATTCGAATACACAGCCCGGTTAAAGGAACTGGGGCAGCCAAACGCCATAATCAGGATGACTTAGGTATAATCGACGACTCGGTCGCTTAGCCTTGCCATTCTATGTTGAGTCTTGTTGATGAGATCGATCGGTGGTCATACGAGCGCAATGTTAAGAGCGGCGACGACGTTGTTGTTTGTACCCGTCACGTTGTCGGCCGCTGAAAATACCCGTCTTGCTCCTTCTACATCCAAGCAGATAGATTTTGATCGGGACATCCGGCCCATCCTGTCCGAACGATGCTGGCGATGTCACGGTCCCGAAAAACAAAAGAGCCAATTGCGATTGGACAGTCGATCCGCGGCACTGAAGGGCGGCGAGTCGGGCGAACCGGCCATCATCCCGGGCAAGAGCGCGGAGAGCCTTCTCATTCGGCTGGTGGCGGGACTGGACGGCAAAACGATCATGCCGCCAACAGGTGAGCGGCTGACCGCGGAACAGGTCGGCCTGTTGCGAGCGTGGATCGATCAGGGGGCCGAGTGGGAAGTCGGCGCAACGAGCAAACCGGCTGACGAAGTGAACCTCACGACCGATCACTGGTCGTTACAACCGGTGAAGCCTGTCCCACTGCCCACGGACATTGACCCTGCGATCACTAACCCGATCGACGCGTTTGTTAAATCGAAACTCAAGTCGGTGGGTCTGGAGTCGTCGCCACCGGCCGATCGCGTCAGCTTGATCCGCCGGTTGTATTTGGACATGCTCGGTCTGGTGCCCACGCCGGAGGAGATTCGCGCATTCGTTGAAGACGCTGACGCGGGCGCGTATGAGCGGCTGGTGGACCGCGTGCTGGCGAGTCCGCGGTACGGTGAGCGCTGGGCGCGGCACTGGCTCGACGTCGTGCGCTTCGGCGAAACGCACGGATTCGAGAAGAACACCGAGCGACGCAACGCCTACCGATATCGCGATTACGTGATTCAATCTTTGAACAGCGACAAGCCCTACGATCGATTCGTCTTCGAGCAAATCGCAGGCGACACGGTCGGCGAGGATGCCGCAACCGGCTTCCTCGTCGGTGGAACTCTTGACCAGGTGACGAGTCCCGATCCGGTGCTCACCGCACAGCAGCGCCAGGACGAGCTGGCGGACATGATCAGCACCACCGGGACGGCTTTTCTGGGACTGACCGTCGGTTGCGCGCGGTGCCACAATCATAAGTTCGATCCGATCGTCCAGAAGGACTATTACGCGATGCAGGCGGTCTTCGCGGGCGTCCGGCACGGCGAGCGGACACTGCACAATGCCGAGTATGACCGCGTGATGGAACAGGTGGAAGAAGTCAGGCATAGGATCGACGCGAAACACAGGGAATTCGACGGGTTGCCTCTTCGCGAGCCGATCAACCCGCAGATGAACGTGGAGCGGTTCGAGCCGGTAACGGCACACGCGGTTCGCTTCCAGATCTTCGAGACGCGCGACGGATCGGGGCCGTGCATTGACGAACTGGAGGTGTGGACGGCGCCGGAATCCGATCAGCAGCCGCGCAATGTGGCCCTCGGTGTACACGGGCCCAGTCTGACCGCTTCTGCAACGTATAACGCTCCGGACATGCATAGCCTGGCGTTCCTGAACGACAATCGTAGCGGCAACAACCACAGTTGGATTTCAAATGTTCCGGGCAGCGGTTGGGTGCAGATCGACTTCGAAAACTCTGAGCGCATCAATGAAATTGTCTGGGGGCGGGATCGCGAGGGGAAATACCAGGATCGGGTGCCTCTGTCATATGCAATCGAAGTCGCCGACGATTCCGGACACTGGCGAACTGTGGCCGGATCCTACTCGCATTTATCACTGACGGGTGTCGGAGAGAACGAATCGAGCCCACCGCCGCCTGGCGTGACGGCCGAGCAGTTTGCGAAGGCTAAGTCGCTGGTTAAAGAATTAGCTGATCTCAAGACTCAAGAACAGAAGCTACTCGATAGCACGCCACAAGCCTACGCCGGTCGCTTCGAGCAGCCCGAAACGACGAAACGATTGTTCCGCGGCGATGTGACGCAGCCACGCGAGCCCGTGGCTCCGGAAGCACTGACGGTCCTTGTCGGGAGGATCGGCTCGCTCGGTCTGGAGATGAGCGCGCCGGAGCGCGAGCGGCGCGTTCGGCTGGCGCGATGGATCATTCATCCCGAGAACCCATTAACTGCGCGAGTCATGGTGAATCGGATTTGGCATTACCACTTTGGCGCGGGGATCGTCACCACGCCGTCGGATTTTGGAAAGATGGGTGCGCCGCCGACGCATCCGGAATTGCTGGACTGGTTGACCGCCGAGTTCGTCCGCAGCGGCTGGTCGATCAAACACCTTCACCGCTTGATCCTGCTCTCGGCCACCTATCAGCAATCCAGCCGGCCGAACGGAAGGGGACTCGAAGTAGACAGCGACTGTCGACTGCTGTGGCGATTTCCACCGCGGCGTCTGGAGGCCGAGGCGATCCACGACTGCATCCTTCAGGTGAGCGGCGTCCTGAACACTACCATGTACGGCCCGGGCTTCAGTCCATTCGAGCCGAATGACAATTATGTCCGCGTATACAAGCCAAAAGAGCATTTCGGCGCAGATGATTGGCGCCGGATGGTGTACGCGCTGAAGGTGCGGATGGTGCCGGACGGCGTTTTCGGCGCCTTCGACTGCCCGGACGCAGGGCAGGTCTGCCCCAAACGCAGCCGCTCGACAACGCCGATCCAGTCGCTCAATCTGTTCAACAGCCCGTTCATGATCCAGCAGGCCGGGCTCTTTGCCGATCGGCTGAAACGCGAGGCGGGTCCGAACGCCGTCGAGCAGATCCGCCGGGCGTTCCTGCTGGCAGTCGGGCGCGATCCTGATGATGAAGAAGCTCGTGCGGCGCGAAAGCTCGTCGATGAACACGGCCTTGCGGCACTGTGCCGCTCAATGTTCAATGCCAATGAGTTTTTGTTCGTGCCGTAGGGCGGATGTTTCACCACGGAGATCGAATCGATGAAGACGCCGAAGAATAGAGTGTCCGCCGCCGGTCGCGATCTGCTGGATCGACGCCAGTTCCTCGCGCACACCGTCTCCGGCCTGGGCGGAATTGCCCTGGCGCAGATGCTGGCCGAACAGGGACTGCTGGCGGCCGAACCTGCCACTGCGTCGAAAACACCGATCCGTCCGGTGATCGATCCGCTGCGACCCCATGCTCCCCGCCCGTCGCACTTCCCCGCCAGAGCCAAAAACGTTCTCGTCCTGTTCTGCTCCGGCGCCATCAGCCAGATGGACACGTTCGACTACAAACCGGAACTGATCAAGCGCGACGGCGAACCCATGCCCGGCAGCAGCGGCCTGATCACCTTTCAGGGCGAGAACGGAAATCTCACCCGCAGCCCTTACGTATTCCGCCCGCGCGGCAAGTCCGGCAAGATGACCTCCGACCTGCTGCCGCGGCTCGGCGACCTGGCCGATGAAATGTGTTTCATCCATTCGATGACCAGCAAGACCAACACGCACGGGCCGGGCGAAAACTTCATGTCCACTGGGTTCACATTGGAGGGATATCCCAGCATGGGGGCGTGGGTGACCTACGCGCTGGGCAGCGAAAACAGCGACCTGCCCGCTTACGTGGCCATCCCCGACCCGCGCGGCGTGCCGCAGTCGTCGGTGAACAACTGGTCGCCGGGCTTTCTGCCGGCGGTGTTTCAAGGTACGCCCTTCAACGCGCAGCAGCCGATCCGTTACTTGAAAGCGCCCGACGGCATCAGTAACGAAGCTGACCGGGCTTCCCTGGACTTCCTCAAGACGCTCAACGACCGCCATCTCGCGCACTACCCCGGCGACAACGAACTGGCCGCGCGGATCGCCGGTTACGAACTGGCCGCCCGAATGCAGCTCAGCGTGCCGAAGGTCGCCGATCTCTCCACCGAGCCGTCGCACGTTATGGAGATGTATGGGGCCAACGATCCGTCGAAGTACAAGGCCGGCTTTGCGCGAAACTGCATCCTGGCCCGGCGGCTGATCGAGCGCGGCGTGCGTTTCGTGCAACTGTTCAACGGGGCCTACGCGATGGGCGAGGGCGTCGGCAACTGGGATGGGCACAAAATGCTCAAGGATCAGTACGACATTCACGGCCCAATCCTGGACCAGCCGGCGGCCGCACTGCTCACGGACCTCAAGCAGCGGGGTTTACTTGCGGAAACGCTGGTGGTTTTCTGCACGGAGTTCGGGCGCATGCCGACGTTTCAGAAGGGAGCGAGCGGCCGCGATCATAACCCGAACGGTTTTACCTGCTGGTTGGCCGGCGCGGGCGTCAAGCAAGGGTACAGCTATGGGGCAACGGATGAATTTGGCTACAAAGCGGTCGAAAATGTCGCCACTGTCTACGATCTACACGCAACGATCCTGCACCTGCTGGGCCTCGATCATCAGCGCCTGAGTTTCTACCACAACGGCATCGAACGCAGACTGACTGACGTTCATGGCCAGGTAATCGGGGGCATTCTGGCGTGAGCGGGGGATCGCGGTGATGAGGAGCGGGCCGCGTCAGTGCGCCCCGAAGTGAGCGAGGAATACGAATTTGACCAAGAGATTCACGGTGGAAAATTCCTCCGCTTGACAAGAATGCGGCGCAGATCAATACTCTACTAACGACGGGTTTCTTTTTGGGCGTAGGCCCGTTAATTTATGCCGCCAGAGGACGTCATACCTTCCCACGATTCGTAGTATAGGTGGGAATCCCGCCCCGAGTTTCATCGCTGGCTGATGCTTTAACTAGCCGCGATCGGTTTTAGGAGCATGCGACACCAAGGATTGGTGCCAAGGAGGAACCGATGGCAGCCAACAAGCCGGTTTGGGGAATAGACCTCGGACAATCCGCACTCAAAGCCATTCGACTGCGTGCCACCGGTGATAAAGATAAGGTCGAAGCCATCGACCATTTCTACCTCGAATACAGCAAAATCCTTTCCCAGCCCGACGCCGACCGCCAGGCCCTGGTCACTGAGGCGATGAAGAAGTTCACCGCCGAACACGACCTGACCAAGGAAACTTTGGTGGTAGCCGTGCCCGGGCAGCATACGTTGGCCCGGTTTACAAAACTCCCGCCGGTCACCAAGAAAAAAATACCCGAAATAGTCAAGTATGAAGCCCAGCAGCAGATCCCCTTCGATATGGAAGAGGTCATCTGGGATTACCAGGTTTTCGAGGATGCGACGGCGACCGAGACGCAGGTGGGCATCTTTGCCATGCGTCGCGAATTGCTCCGCGCCCACCTCTTCTTCCTATCCAATTTAAACCTCGAACCTGCATTGGTGCAGTCGGCGCCTTTAGCACTCTATAATGCGCTCAAATATGACGGCGTGTGTGGGACCGAGCCTATCTGCATTCTCGACATAGGCGCACAGAATACTGATTTGCTGGTCGTCGATGGCGACAGTTTGTGGACGCGCAATATTCCCATCGGCGGCAACAACTTCACCGACGCACTCCTCAAAACGTTCAAACTGTCATTCAACAAAGCGGAAAATTTGAAGCGAACCGCCGCCAGCAGCAAGTACGCCCGCCAGATCTTCCAGGCCATGCGGCCGGTGTTTGCTGATCTGGTCGCGGAAGTGCAACGGTCGATCGGCTTTTTCACCTCGTCGCGTCGCGGCGTCAAATTGAACAAAGTCATCGCCATGGGTAACGCTTTTAAGCTGCCCGGCATGTTGAAATTCGTTCAGCAGAATTTGGGCATGGAAGTCATTCGTCCGCCGACCTTCAATAAGCTTTCCGCCAGCGAGTCGACCAACGCTCCCGAACTGATCGATCAATTACTCAGTTATGGCGTCGCGTATGGCCTCGCGTTGCAGGGGCTGGGTAAGGGGCAAATCACCAGCAATCTGCTCCCGCCGGAAATTGCCAAGCAGGTCATCTGGCGCAAGAAAATTCCATGGTTCTACGGCTCGGCGGCATGCTTGCTCCTTTCAGCCGGGATCGTTTGGGGCCGCAACTATGCCGACAGGGGCGTGGTCGATCAATCACGCGGCCAGCCTCAGGCTATCAACTTCCCTACTCAATATGCACCGGAAGATAAGGAACAAAAGAATCCACTCCCGAACTCGGCCGCACTGAAGGTCATCGATACAGGGCCAACCTTGGCGACACCGGTTGAAAGGGCCAATCAAGTTTCAGCCGTGGGCCGACATTTGAATGAGGTCTATTCGCAGGTCGAAGCCCAAAATCAAAAGGAAGTCGGCGAAGCCACTGAACTGGCCACATTGCAATCATATAAGGTCGTCTGGCCCCGGGTGCTGGATTTGGTGCATGAATCTTTGCCCAAGGGTGATGCCACCTTGAACAAAGCGCTGATGGAGGGGCCAGAGGCTTTCAAAGCCTTGATCCAATCCAAACCCGAGAAATACGAGCGGAGCAAACGAGAACAAATTTATATCGAGAAGTTCGATGCCGTTTATTCGCCGGATGTCGTGTCCACTTATAACAGCAAAAGGCAAACGGGCTCGCGTGCCCCGACGGGAGTGGGTGAAGCGGCTACTGCCGCCGAGCCGGCCAAACCCGGCTTCGTCATTAACATTCGTGCCAGAACACCGAATGCACGGGGTGTCACGTTTGTGAATGATGCCTTCCTGGCCAAGTTGCGCCAAGCGGGGGGCAAGGGCGTTTACATCGACAAAGTGGGTCCTCCCTTGTGGTGGGATCAGGTCAAAGATTGGAAATCGACAACGTCTGCCGGTGGGCCCAGACCGGGGCGCAGCCCGGTAACGCCGAGCATTCGGCAATTCGGTGAGGATGCCGGCGAGGGTTCGCGCGGATCAGTCGCAGAACCGGATAAAGATCCGGTTACGGGCGAGGCCGTGAACGATACGCTGTTTGAAATCATGTTTGTCGCCGTCTTGCAAGATCGGCCGGTAGCACCGGGCGCCCCGGCGGTCCCGGCAACCCCAGCCGCCCCAGCCGGTGCGGCTTTGTCTAACTAATTCGCGCATGCGGAGCAGCACATGCAATGGATTAAAGCGCATCTCCCTGTCGTTGTGACCGGCTCGCTGGCTTTGGTGGGCGTGGTCATGTTGGTGCTCGGTATGTTCATGTCCACCGTGGCTGCCGATTTGCAGGCGGATCAGAGCGTGGTCATGAGCTTGAAAGGCGTGCACCCGGTCAACGCTCAGGTGATCGACCAAGCTAAGGAACAATACAAACAAAATCAGCAAAAATTGGCCAAAGCTCTGAAAGAACTCGAAGCGACAGGAAATCATGAGCCGCTGGTCACGGACATTTTTCCCGAGATCGATACCACCAAAACCGCGCCCTACGCTTTCAAAAACAAGTTTCGCGAAAAACAGCAGCAGTTCCTTGATTCTCTACACGCCCGGGAAGAACCGTCCAAGCAGGATTTCGATAACGAAGCGAAGCGGATGGAGGAAGAGAAAAGCAAAGCCGAACGTGAAAAGGTGCTGGGCGTGGATCCTGCGGTGGCAAGGCAACAGAGAACGACCGCGCCGGCAGCGGTGAGAAGCCCGGGCCGACCCATGAGAACCGCCAAGCAGTATGAATCGCTCACGCCCGAAGAGCGGCTTCACGAAGATCCGGCGGCGCGGGTGAGCGTACGACGAGCTCACCAAATCTATTGTTATGCAGGTTTTGTTAATCTTGACCCCCGGCCGGCGATTACCAACGCCACCGGCCTGCCCACGGTGGAAGACATGTGGTATGCACAAATGTCGTTGTGGATTGAGCAGGATATGCTGGGTGCTCTCGCCCAGCTAAATAATCGCGAGGCCGAGAAATTGGCTCCAAAGGATCGCTGGGTGGGCAACTTGCCGGTCAAGCGATTGCTGAACATCGTGATCGGCAACTATCTTCCGATGGGTGCGGCGGTCAGTGTCGCGCCTCGGGGTTCGGGGAGCGGTTCGGGCGTTGATTCAGGCGCGGCATTTACTCAGCGGGGCAGCACGGGCAAGGTCGATACCATTCATTTGGTTCTCGAATTGGTGGTTGAAGCACAAAAGCTGCCCACGGTTCTTGATGAAATCTGCAAAGCTGGGTTCTACACGCCTCTTAATGTAAGTTATGAATCACTTTCGCCAACCAATGAATTGGTCGGGCCTATTTACGGTTCGGCCCCGGTGATCAAAACTCGCATTGAAATCGAAGGCTGTTTCCTGCGCAGCAAATATGATAAATGGATGCCCCAGACGGTGAAGACAGCGATCACGGAAGGCAAGTCAGGGAATGCGCCCGCAGGCGGTGGTGGTGGTGGCGGGGGAGGCGGCGGCGGGGGGAATGCCCCTGCGGGATCGCCTCGAAAAGCCAGACAAAATCTGGGCACCTGACCGGTGAAGTGGCATTCGGGTGAGCCGGTTCACGGCAGCGGATCAGCAAGTTGAGGAGAGCTCGGCATGGCCAAACAAAACGTCACCTTTATCGAGCGGCACCTCGAAAAGTTTGTCATTGGTATTTGCGGCGCCGTATTTCTGGCTGTCGTCGCCACCTATGCGATTGATACGCCGCACAAAGTCATGGTCGATGGGCAGCCTCTCGCTCCCAAAAATTTCTACAACTTTGTCGAGGAACAAGCCAGCCAGGTCGTCAACCGAATGAAAAACGCTCGAACCGAGAGCGATAACAACCCCCAGGTCGTCATTCCCAATCAGAACCCGAGCCCGTATACGGCGGCTCAATTGCCGCTGCTGTTCACTTCGGTTTTTGTGTCACCGAGTCCACCGATTCCCATCATCACCGATTTGATCGAGAAAGAAACAGTGCAACTCGCCAAAATCGTAGCCCCCAGCACGCCGGTGCTGACCACTGGGCGTGGCAGCGGCAAGTTGCCGGAATCGGACGAAATTCAGATTGCTTTCGACAACAAGTCGCCCGCTACACCTCAGAATTCACTCGATCTCACCAAGGATTACGTTTGGGCAACGGTCGTCACCACCATCAATCGCAAGGAGCAACGCGAGCGTTTTGAGGCTGCTGGATATACCTCGTCACGATTGGCCCTGGTGGTCACCAATGTGGAAGCCGAGCGCGAAGAGCTTCTGCCCAGTGGTGAATGGGGTGAGCCGCAGATCGTTCATTCTTACGCTCCGACTGTTTTCGTACCGGCCGAGAGTGTTCAGCTGACTCAGCAGGACAAGGATTTTGTGGTCGCGCCGGATCAGATGACCCTGATCGACAAGCATCACCAGAAGTTTGCCACCGACGCCCAACAGGCTGAAATTCTACGCCCCAAATTCAAGGACTATTTGGAAGATCCGGAGAAATGGATTTTGCCGAAAACTCTGCCGGGTGTCGAGCTGAATTGGGAAGAGTTCGGCATCCAAATCCCCGAAGAGGAAAAAAATTCTCGTTTCGGAGCCGGCCGGAAGGCGGAAGAGACTGAAAAACCGCGCGGCAGAAAATCTTCCGCGGCCGAAGCAACCGCTGCTGATTCCGCACTGCTTCAGGAAGTTTCGAAGACGATGAAGGAAGCGGACAAGGCTATCGCGGAAAAGAAATACCTCGAAGCCGAAGAAAAGCTACTTTCAGTCAAAAGCCACAGCGAATCGACTTCACCTAACCTAGCGGGTCAGGCGCGCATCGCCACAACCAAATTAGATGGAATCGCTACAGAGATCGAAGAAGCCAAAGTTGCCGAAGCGCAGAAACTTCGCCGCAAGGAAGAAGCGTCCAAGTTTAATTTCGGCCCGGATATCGACCCAGTCTGGATCAACGATCTCACCATTGCCCCTAGTAAAGTTTACCGCTATCGCGTTCGCGTGGTCGCACTCAACCAGTATGCCGGCTTGCCCGCCGAGCTCAGGACACCGGAAGACGCCGCCAAGCTGGTGCTGCAAGGTGAATGGTCCAAATGGTCTGATCCGCTCACAGTCGAGAGCGATAAACGTTTGTTCTTCAGCGGCATAGACGGCGATAATCAATCCGCCAAATTAGAACTGTACCAATGGGGCAACGGCAAATGGAAGCCAGCCTTGATTGCTAAATTAGGTATCGGGCGACCGCTCGTATTCGGAACCGGTAAATCCGCCGTAACGTACGGCGTTGTTGTGGACATCGATCCCCATCGCCATTACCGAAGTGAAAAGGAAAACTTGGAAACACAGGCGATGATTCTGGTCACGTCGAACGGCGATGTTGAAGAACATTTGCTCATCGAAGACAGCGCAAAGAAAAAAGAATTCTTGAACAAGAAAAAAGAGGAAGAGAACCGCCGTCCAGCAGAAGTGCCGCAACAGACGGTGAAGCCCCGCCCGGCACCACGGCCTGCCGGAAGGCCGCCTGCGAATGCACCCGGAAGACCGGCACCGCATGGTACTTAAATTATTCCCAGGTATGATCTTAGGTTAGTTTTTCGAAATTCAGGCAAAAATGGAGAGCAAGCAGTTGGCAGGATGAGCTTTCGACGGTAAGCTGTCGCCGTGATTTGACTTAGCGTCGGCCGGCTCCGGTAGGGAAGGTGGCACACGCCGGTCCGGAAGTTTTCTGAAAAATCGAAATTTAATTGCGTGAAGTTTTCTCCCATAAACCAGGGAGACTTTCTCTGCTCTATTTCCCTCCCATGCCCGCACTTCGCGGGCGGACCCCTAAGGAGGTTCCGGTGAGAACGATTCGCATTCTCTCAGGCTGGATCAGTCTCAGTTTAGTCATGGCTGTGGCGCTGCCGGTTCTGGCGGCTACTCCGCCGGAAGAGTTAGATAAGGCCGCGGAATTGTTCCAGCAGGGACAATACGAGCAGGCCCAAAAACTCTTATTGGAAATAGACCGCGAGAAGTTGTCCTCAGAGCAGAAGCAACATCGCGATGAGCTGGTCGAAGAGATCGGCATTGCGATCAATCAATCCACCAAATCGCGGCAGGATCTCGAGGATGCGGATAAGGCGTTCGACTCCAACGATCGTGCGAATGCTGAAAAACTTTTCCGCGCGGTGCAGAACAATGCTTACGCCAACCCTTCACAAAAACAGCGGGCTCGGCAGGGCCTTGCCTTAATTGCCAAACAGCGCGAGTTGGAAGAAAAGCTTCCCAAGCCCGCCGCCACAACACAGCCGGTAGCGGCAGCCCCGTCCGCGGCAGCTCCGACAACCCGCCCGAATTCGGACCCGGAGGCGCCGCGAACTGAACGCGATCGTGCTGAGGCCATGCGCTTGATTCAGGCCGGGGATGAAGCCATCGCCAAAGGACAATACGATCTGGCTGAACAGCGATTCCAGGAGGCCATGCGCTTGGTTCCGAACCATCCAGCCGCTGTACAGGGTTTGGAATTGGTTCGCCAGCACCGCACCGTCGAAGGCCAACCCAACATCATCGAGCAGGAAACCCTACGGCGCCGGGCTCGTTGGGATCGCACCGAACGTCTGTATCGCCAAAACGAAATCACCATTCGTTCTCTTATTAACAATAAGCAATACGCGGAAGCTCGCCAGCTTCTGGCCACCACGCGGCAATTGCTCGAATCCGCCCGGCGCGATGCTCAACCGCCGGAACGTTTTGCGGCGCTCTCAACCGCCCTCGATTCACTCGGCCGCTACATCGAAGCGGAAGAAAAAGAAATGTCCGAGACCGAAGCCGCCGAACAGCGTCGATCCGCTATTCAGCGTGAGCGCGAACGCAGTGAGCTCGATCAAAAAGATCGTGACCAGCGAGTCGCGCAATTGTTCGAGCAGGCCATGGTGCTGCGCAAGGAACGTCAATTCAGCAAAGCCGCGGATGTCCTGCGGGAAATTATCGCGATTGATCCATCCTATGAGCGTGCCAAGTTTTTGCTCGACGCGTTGGAAGAGGCTCATCTGATTCAAAAGCAAAAGTTCAACCACCAACTATTTTCAAAACAAATGCAAGGCGCGTTGGTGGAAACCGAAAAGAGTCGCACTCCCGCCCTGGTGGGCATTGATGAAGAAGTCGTGGCGTATCCGAGCGAAGATGAATGGCGAATCATTGCCCAGCGCGATCCTTTCGGCACCGGCCTGACCGGCGAGAAAGAGGAGGATCGCGTTGCTCGTCAAAAATTATCAACCGTCCTTCCCGAAGTGGTTTTCCCCGATGGCACGACCTTCCTGGAAGTGATTGAGTTTCTCCGGAACGTCGGCAAAATTTCGATCGACGTCAACTGGAACGCACTCGAAGCCGCCGGTGTGGATCGGACCGCGCCTTTAAGTATGAATCTGCATAATGTGAAGCTCGAAACCGCCATTGAGCTGATGCTGGACAATGTCAGTGGACCGGGCGGAGTCGCATTGGGCTACAACGTCATCGACGGCATTCTGCGTATCTCCACGCTTGATGAACTCAACCGCAAGACTTTCCCGCGCGTTTATGACGTGCAGGATCTACTCATCCAGATCCGCAGCTTCAAGGCCCCGCAGGATACGTTAGGGGCCGGTGGGGGTGGTGGCATCGGCGGTCTTGGTGGTGGAGGCGGTTTAGGTGGCGGTCTTGGCGGAGGCGGCGGTTTGGGTGGTGGCTTGGGTGGCGGCGGTGGTAGTTTTGGCGGTGGTTTGGGAGGCGGTGGCGGCGGTTTGGGTGGCGGCGGCGGCGGTGGCGGAAACGAAAGTGATGATGATTCCAGCGAAGAAGATCGCAAGAAACTCGTCGAAGATCTCGAAAATCTGATCAAGAAAGTTGTCGAGCCGGATACGTGGGAGCCTGAAGGCACAACCGGCTCATTGCAGATTTGGAATGACCGTTTGATTGTCCGGCACACCGCATCCGTGCACCGGCAGCTGGTCGATTTGTTCCACCAATTGCGCGAGTCGAAAGATATTCAGGTTTCCATCGAAGCTCGCTTCATCACCATGACCAGCAATTTCCTGGAAGAAATCGGCGTCGATCTCGACGTTGTGCTCAACAATGGAAATGCGGGTCTTGATAATGCGCTCATCGGCGGCCAACGCGCCCGCGATCCGGTCACCGGCGCACAATTGCTGCAGCCTCGCCGCTTCACTCAACTCGGTTTCACGCCGGCTGTGGCCCCCTTTGGTACACCTTTGCCGCAGACCGGCTTGGATCAACCGTACAGTAACGTGGCCTTGGTACCGCAGGGATCGCCTGGAAATTATTTCAGCCGTCATACCACGCCTATTCCGCTTCTCAACAACACTCTCGGTATGGCCGCACCGCGGGCAACTATTGTCCCCGGAAGCACCGAAGGATTTTCATCGGATTCGCCGGGTTTCCAGGTTTTTGGGAGCTTTTTGGACAATATTCAACTCGATTTCCTGATGAAGGCTACGCAACTGGACGTTCGCAGTTCGAGTGTCGAGGCACCGCGCCTGGTGGTATTCAATAACCGCAATGCGTTTATCAGGGTGGGCACGAATCAAACGTTTATTTTCCAGCCGGGCTTTTTACCGGCCGGCGGCAGCGGCGTAGGTGGGCAAGCCGCTATCGGGCAGAATCCGACGATCGGCGTCGCCTTTTCTGGTCGATCTCTCGGAGTGACGCCAACCGTTTCAGGCGATCGAAAATATGTAACATTGCTGTTGACGCCAAACGTGCAGAACACCGATCTCACAGATAAGCCCACTGCGCTCGGAACCGTCCAATTGCAGAGTCAAAAATTCACGACCATCAAAACTTATGCTTCCGTGCCGGATCAGGGGACGATTCTGCTCGGTGGTTTGAAATTGTCGGGTGAGACGGAAGTCGAAGCCGGCGTGCCCATTTTAAGCAAAATTCCCGTTCTTAAGCGTGCCTTTACCAATCGCTCACGCGTCAAAGATGAACAGATCGTGTTGATTTTGGTGAAGCCGACCATCATCCTGCCCCAAGAGCAGGAGGAAAACGCTTTCCGTGGGCCGCTTTCACAAGATTCGGAAAAGTAGCTTCTCGCGTTATAATTGGTTTCTCTGAGCAAGCGCAGATCTCGCGCTTCGCTCAGCGTGACCTATTGGGCAGCTTGGCACATACGCGAAATCAGCAACTGGTCTCATGACCGCAAATCCCAGCATGATCCGCCTGATCAGTCTCGATCAATGCCGGCTTGATGAAGGTGTTTTTGTCGAAACCGCCGGGCGCGAGTTTGCCGTTTTTCGACTAAGCGAACCGGACGGCGTTTACGTCATGGATAATTCCTGCCCACACGCCAGCGGCAATTTGTCAGCCGGCCTGGTTAAGGATGGCGTGGTGCGCTGCCCATGGCATGGCTGGAAATTTTTCGTCTGCACCGGTCGCTCGGCCCAGGGTAGCGTCGCGCGCGTGAAAACCTATCCCGTGGAAATTCACGAAGGGGATGTATACATCAGTCTGGATTAAACCATACCCCGACACAAATCGGGGCCTTTTGGATGCGACGTATATGCCCCCCATCCACCTGCCCGTCTTTCAACATTTCGACTGTCATTCCTGCGGTTACTGCTGCCGAAACCTGGTTGTGAATGTGACCAAGCTGGAGCGTGGCCGGATCCTGGCGGCTGGATGGGCCGATCGTCTCCCCGGTCAGCGATTATTTCACGCCTATCGCTTTCGCGGAAGACGGTTGCATCGCCTGGCTCAGAAGCCCGATGGTCGTTGCATCTTCCTCGGCGATGACCAACGTTGCCGATTGCATGCCGAAACGGGCATCGGCACCAAACCACTCGCGTGCCGCCTGTATCCGTTTGTTCCTACACCTGGCGTGGGCTCGATTCGACTCGAGGTGCGCGCCGATTGCCCCTCGGTTGCCGCGAATAAGGGCCGCGGCTTGTTCGCTCATCAAGCCGCTGCCGAACAACTTGCAGCCGAGTGCGGCACGAACATCATGCAAGAACCTCCGCCTTGGCGTGGCCAGCGCCGGCTGAGCGCAGTCGAGTTTGAAGCGATTGTAAACGGTTTTGATGAATGTCTGCGCGAAAAATCCTTTCCCTTTCGCGTCCGTTTGCGCGCGGGTTGTCATCTGCTCGGATTGCTCGGAGCAATTGCCGCCGGAAAAGTTCGCGATCAACGATTCGTTGATCTGATCCGATTGTTGACCGCCAGCGCGATGGAAGAGGCCCAATCAGAAGTCAAAGTTCTTCCCGCATCGCATCGCATTCATCGTCTATTTCGTCAGTGGTTATTCTTGCATGCACTTTCGGACGATCCGCAACAACTCGATAGCGGTCCGGTTCAAAAATTTAAAAAATCCTGGATTCGCTATGGTCAAGCCCGTCGATTCGCACGCGGCAGCGGCCCCATTCCGCTCTTGGCCGAACATTGGCCTCAAACGGATTTTGAAAGTGTTGCCCGCGTTCGCGCCGGACCCGATGACATACTGGAGCCAGTCTGCCGAACCCTGCGCGTTAAAATACAGGCCCACGCTTTCGCCGGCCCGGCCTATTACGGATATGACTTGATCTCGGGTCTGACGGCATTATGGCTGTTGCCTTCGGTGATCGGTTGGTTCGCGCGTCTGGCTGCCTTAACGGCGGGCCGTCAGATTACCACTGCGGAAGATATTTTGAACGGTGTTCGACAAGCCCACCATACTTTCGGTGTCTCGCCGGTGTTTTCACGCTTCACCGAACGTCTCCGTCTCCGAGCCATACTACCGAATGTGACAGCCACGCTTCTGGCTCAATATGGGCCATAACCTATTGTAAACAATAATTTTAAGTTTGATATTGCCACTGCTCTATTCTTCGTGGTATGATTCGCCGCCCGTCGCCACTTGAGCGCAGGGAATGCTTGCAACGTTATGTAATTTTCATTTGTGAAAGGAAATTGCGATGCCTCGACCCGTCACGTTGTTTACCGGCCAGTGGGCCGATTTGAAGCTGGAGGTCATGTGCAAGAAGGCCAAGAAGTTCGGCTACGACGGCGTGGAGCTCGCTTGCTGGGGCGATCATTTTGAAGTCAACAAAGCCCTTGAAGATCGCAGCTATTCCAAACGCAAATGGGAGATGCTGGAGAAGAACAAAGTTCAATGTTTTGCGGTCAGCAGCCACCTGGTCGGGCAGGCAGTTTGCGACCTGATTGATGAGCGGCACAAGAGCATTTTGCCACCGCACGTGTGGGGTGACGGCAAACCCGAAGGCGTTCGCAAGCGAGCGGCTGCGGAGATGATGGATACCGCCCGCGCCGCACGCAAATTTTTCGACGCCGCTCCCGCCAGTATCAAGAAAGAAAACAAGCGCGTGGTCGTGAATGGGTTCACCGGCAGCAGCATTTGGCACTTGTTATATTCATTCCCGCCGGTCGGGCCGGGCCAGATCGAGGCGGGTTATAAAGATTTCGCCGCCCGTTGGAAGCCGATTCTCGACGTGTTCGAGCGCGAAGATGTTTACTTTGCTTTGGAAGTGCACCCGACGGAAATCGCGTTTGACATCGCTTCCGCCGCGCGAGCGCTCCAGGCCATTGGGAATCACCCGCGTTTCGGATTCAATTACGATCCCAGTCACTTCGGCTATCAGGGTGTTGACTACGTGCGCTTCATTCGCGAATTCCGCGATCGAATTTTCCACGTGCATATGAAGGATGTGTATTGGTCGACCACGCCGACCCGTGCCGGCGTCTTCGGCGGGCACTTGGATTTCGGTCATCCGGATCGATTCTGGGAATTCCGCTCACTCGGCCGCGGTTCAATCAATTTCGAAGCTATCATTCGAGCTTTGAATGACATTGGCTACAACGGTCCGCTTTCAGTTGAATGGGAAGACGGCGGAATGGATCGCGAGCACGGTGCCGCCGAAGCTGCGGAATTTGTCCGCAAGGTCGATTTCGCTCCCTCGGCGATTGTCTTCGATGCCCAATTCGCCCGCGATTAAAGGCGTATGATCTCCCCTCCTTGCCAAGGAGAAACTATGAAAGCCGGGTCTCGCGGAACGAGCGGTTTTCGGGATCATAGTCCCAATTAGACGGGCTGATCTCGTGAATCGCCCAAGGCTCGAACACAGGAGACCCGGCATGAAGATTTTGGCATTGGATATGGGAAAGGACAAGACCGTTGGTTGTGATTTCGAATCTGTCACTGGCGAGCACCGGTTTGCAGGGATAGCGACTTCGCCTGGTGAGATCATTCGGCTGTTGGAGGAGATTGCTCCGCATCGCGTGGTGATCGAGATCGGGCCGCAGGCCGGCTGGGTGGCGGACTTGGTGCGTGGGATGGAGATTGAATTGCAGGTGGCCAATCCCAATCACGATGCGTGGCGTTGGCGTCAGATCAAAGCCAAAACTGACCGGCTGGATGCATTGAAACTGGCCCGGCTTTCGGCGATGAATCAGTTGCCGATGGTGCACGTACCCGAACTGGGCGATCGGCAGTGGCGGGCGTTGATCGTTCATCGTCAAACATTGGTGGCCCGGCGTACGGCGATCAAGAATCGAATACGTTCGGTATTGGAGGTCCAGGGCCTAAGGGTGATAAAAGATGGAAAGTCCGCGTGGACGCAGTCCGGGTTAGGCCGGCTGCGCGAACTCAGTCGTCCGCTGGATCAAGTCGAGATGAAGGATGTGTGGCGCGGCACTTTGTGGATTGAACTGGAAGAATTCGACCAAGTTCAAGACCATATCGGGCGGGTGGAGCGTAAGCTCGATTCGATCGGTCAGCCGGACGAACGCGTGCGGCGCTTGCAGGAGATCCCGGGCGTGGGTCATCGACTGGCCGAAGCGGTGGTTGCCTTCTTAGGCGATCCGCATCGATTCAAAAGCGGTAAGCAGGTCGGCTGCTACGTCGGGTTGACTCCGCGGTTATACCAATCCGGAAAGATGGATCGCGCTGGGGCCATCAGCGGCGAAGGCAATCGACACTTGCGCAGCATGCTGATCGAAGTCTCCTGGCTGGGTCTACGCTGGAACCCTTGGATGCGCGAAGTGTACGAACGGGTGTGTCGTGGCAGTAAAGCGCGGAAGAAGATCGCCATAGTAGCGGTCGCTCGACGATTGCTGGTACGCTGCTGGGCCATGCTGCGGGATGGCACACGCTGGCGACCGCCGGAAATAGGGGCGCAAGCCGCTTGAGGCTTTCCCCTCCGGAAAGGTGAGCAGTGTCTGGCTGGATTGCAATGAATAGAATCGTTCGATGACCGACGGCCGAAAACCTGTTTAACCCCCTGGGCTTCGAGCCTGACAAGGAGAATGGGATCGGCCGCCGTAATAAGTTGAATGGGCCCGCGGCTCAAGGTATCAACCGCCGCGTGAGCACCGGATAGAAGGTTGGAACCATCGACCGATACAAGCCTTGACAAACCCGGCTTCATAGGAGGGGTCGGGGGAGGTCGGAACATCGGAAGCGTTCCCATTTATTTCGCAGTCACCTTCAGCGGTTCAGTATACAACTGATACTGCTCGCCGATTTGCGCCGTTTCGGTTTCGCCCTTGTGGATCAAAACGCGGTAATTGAATGTGACGTTCTCGCCTTTCTTCCACACCTTGGAAGAATCCTTGCTTTTATTGTTGTTGAATGCCGCTGACCCAAATGGATTGGCGGTGTACAAACCATAATCGCGAATATGCCATTCGACCGGATGGCGGTAATTGCTCGTGGCATCCATCACCGCGATCCCGACAAATTGATCTTTTATTTTGCCGACGTAGTCGCACCACTCCGCCGGTTTTCCCCAGCACTCTTTCATGCCCTTGCCGCCTCTGGCATTGACCATGTGCCCGCCGCCATTTTCATCGATCCAAATCGCCACTCGCAGCGCGACCATGCCGCCTTCCTTCGTATCGATAAACGTCACATCACCCTCAGGAAAATGTAATGTGACCGTCACATCGATGAATCGGTTACCGTTATCATCACCGAAGAACGTATAAGTGCGATTTTCACTCAGCTCTCGCTTCCCAGCACGTGTAGTCCAATCAATTTCGGCTTCAATATCGCCGAAAACCGGCCCGCTGGTGGTGCGCACGATTCGCTTTACTTTTTGTAAACCGGTGTCGGCCGCCTCTGCCCAGTAATTGGTAATTTCCTTCGAACCGGCGCTCTGGACCTCTCCGTGTGCCGTCCAGAGCGAACGATGGTGGGGATGATCCTGACGAGTGTTACCCGCAGCATCCTTCTTTCTTTCTTCTTCAGTGTCTTTCATCGGAAAATCGCGCGTGACTCCGTCGCCGGTCGGGCCGATGATCGGATACAAATAGGGACGGACTTCATTTTCCTTGAAGTTGAACGTGGTGAAGGGCTTTCCATCGATGGTGATGGAAATCATGCCGTCTTTGGCTTCTCCGACTTGGACGCGTTCAGCCGCCGCTCGGACCAGCGCAGGTACGACCTCGTAAGTGGCTTCACTCTTTTCCTTCGAAGCTTGCGACCACCACCAGAGACGCCCTTGACTATCCAGTTGAGCGGGTGTTGTCTTACCGTTTTTTTCTTTCAACGCATATCGTTGCTCTTTTGGAAGGGGGCTTTCCGGCTTCCAGTAAACCGGTCCGGCAGGATGAGGGCCTGATTGAACATGGATTTCAATAGCGCTGGCTGGGTTGAAACCAATCCACACGCACAAGGCGACAACACCAGCCTGCATACGAGAATTAAACAGTCCGCGCACAATTTGCTTGATCACGTCATATCCTCCAAAGTGTTTAACGGACCAAGATTGTGGCCGCAACAGCGTGATGTCGCAAGCCGCGACTAAGACAGGGCCGATCGCAAAGCCTGGATGCCGACGCGTGCGACAGTATCGGGATCGGGCAGATAATCGAAGGGTTCGCATGAAACCCAGTGCGAGAATTCGGATTCGCGAAGCGTGCGGAGAATTGCCGGCCAATCCAAATTCGACGGTTCGCCTGGCTTGGCCGGCATGGCCACACCTTTGCCCGAGGGCTCATTGACATGATAGTGCTTCGCCCGTTTGCCGAAGCGACGCGTATTTTCGATAACCCCCTCAGGCATGGAAGACATCGCTTTGGTATCCAGCATGATGTCAATGTTCGGGTGTGCGATCTCGTCGGCCATGCGTGCGGCTTCTTGAATGGTGTTCACGAAATTGGTTTCTTTGGGACCGAGTGCTTCGATGCATAAGGTAACATGTCGTGCCGCGAAGTGCTCCGCAGCCGCCGCAAAAACTTCTTTGGCTCGGCTCCAGGCATCGGCAAACGTCACCGGTGATTCTATGCTGCGCTGCTTGGGCGATCCGAAAATCATCACTTCGCCGCCGAGGTCGCCGCAGAAATCGGCCAGCGCTTTGAGATAGTCGACCGATTGTTGGCGTACGCTTGCATCGGGTGTGGTCAGGTGCAAACCCTTAGGCGTAATGAACAGCCAATGCAGGCCGACGATTTTGATGCCGTTATCGCCGGCCGCGCGAGCAATCTCTTTGCGGCGGGAAGGACCGATCTCGCGAACATCCTCAGCCAGTGTGAAGGGTGCGATTTCCACGCCGTCGAAACCTATCTGCGCGGCCCGTCGGAATACTTCCTCGATGGGCTGCTCGCGCCAGGGTTCGTTACAGGTCGCCAGTTTCAGCATGGTTGCACCTCAGCAAGCCGGTGATGTTTTGCCGGTTTTGATTTTATCGTGCCGTTCGAAAGTCGCATTCATGACTCGCCGGTTTTCATCAATGAGTATGTATTCTCGAACAAAAACCGCGAGCTGAATCACGCCGGAAAAGATGGCTACGGTGAGATGAAGCACGGCCCGATTGGCCTCAACCGTTGACCAAGCTCCCGAAAACGCCGCTAAAAGAGCGAAGATAATCGCCGGCATCAAAACGGCAAATGCCCGCAGCTTCAGGCGTTGATGCTGCCGGGCGAAATCGGCCAATTGCTGGTCGAGCGGCGCATCCTCAATCGCGAGATGGATCATTTTCCCGGTGGCTACAAAGTAAGTCAGTACCACACAGTGGCAAAGGCAGGTGAAGAAAGTAGTCACCAGCCCTAATGCGAAATGCTGCGGGAAATAGAGGTCGCCTTGGACGCAGCCGCCGACAATGGCTGTAATAATGATAAGAATCGTAACGCAGGCAGCAAACGCGATGAAAGCCGGTTTCATTTCCTCGGCCGCAATTACGGCGCCTTCGCAGGCGGCGGGCTAGCCTCACTGCCTTGTCCGGCAGCGGCGGGTTCGGGTGAGCCCGTCGGTTCCGGCCGAGACGGTGGTTCGCTGGCAGCTTCTGCCGGGGCGTGCCGTGTTTGTTCGGTGGTTAATTGTTTAATGCGGGCAACGGACCATTCCACGTTGGATTTATTGAAGCGCTCTTTCTCGAGCACTTGTTGATACAAAGCCAGTGCTTTCTCACGCTCGTGCAAGCGATAGTCGTACACGACGGCCATCTGAAAGCGCGCGGGGTGCGGCGTTTCCGGGTTCCAATCCAACGCCCGTTGATACCATTCCAACGCCACGCCGTTGTCCTTCTCCTGGAAATATTCTTTATGTATCTCGGCGATCATATAGGCGGCGTCGTCGATCTTGTCGCTGTTGGGATATTGATCGACGAGATCCTTGAACTTGGCCAATGCTAACTTCATCGTATCTTGATTGTAGAAGACCGGAATGCCGTGCCCGCCTTTTTTCATTAAGGCGATGCCTTCCTGGTAGAGCTTGTCGGCTTCGGCTACAGAGACGGTCGGTTTGAGCGTCGCCACCGGCACTTCAGAATCCTGAACATAGCTGTACGGTTTGACATGCTTGAGATCATTCAGCTCGTTACGCGCCCAATTGGCTTTGTTCTCGTAGCCGTGCTCGCTGTAGAAAACGACCATTGCACGCAGGTAACGCGCGTACATGGCCCGGTGCAGCATCATTTCCTCGACCATGTCGATCTCGGCCCGATCGTTTACCGGAATATCAGGAAGTTTGACGCCCGCGGGGTTTTCCAGGGCGGTAACCGGACCGTTGGGTTCGGTCCTCGGGCGGCTGAGAGCGTCCGTCTTACACCCGGTGCTGCCGCCCCACATAAAGAGGGTAGACGCCGTTAAAACTGCCGAACCTAACCATTTCGATGATGAATTCATGCTACGCCTCCTGCGCCAAACTCCGTTTTGGTTGACCGCTGCCAGAACAACGTGCCCAAAGGTACGCGATACAGGGTAATATCGTCAAGAACAAATACCTTTCAAGACCTTTTGTTCCCCGGTCACCATTGCGCTTCTTCGAAGGCGCCGAGCGGCCCCTTGGGTTTCGGTTTGGGCCTGAATTTCAGTATGGCTGAGGCCAGGTTGAGATCGCCTCGAGTGGTAATTTTGAGGTTGGTAAAATCAGATTCGACGATGACCACCGGGTGCCCGCCGGCTTCGACCAGTTGTGCATCGTCGGTCAACTCGCCTTCAATTTCGTCGCGGCGCTCGTATGCTTCCAAAATAACCGACCGCTTGAAGACTTGCGGCGTCTGCGCCTCCCATAAACCGTCGCGGGAGATGGTGGCATCGACCACTCGGCTGTCGCCCACGCGTTTGATCGTGCCTCGAAGCGGGGTGGCCAGGATGGCCGCACCGCTCTTGGGGGCCTCGGCGAAAACGGCATCGATCATCGCCTCAGAAACACAAGGCCGGGCAGCGTCATGAATCGCGATATATTCCGCTTCTTCGCGTACGACCGCCATCCCATTGGCAACGGAATCGACCCGCCGATCGCCGCCAACGACCAGTTGGATACCCATAAATCCGATATTGGCACCATACTTTTGCTTAACCTGCTCCTGGTCCTCGCGAGAGACGACCAGGATCGTCTGGCAGACGTCGTCGCGATTAACAAATTGACCCAGCGATCGCAGAAACAGCGGTTGGCCGTCAATCTTGGCAAAAATCTTATTCTCATTGCCGCCGAACCGCTCGCCCTTGCCCGCGGCTACGACAATCACTGCAAATTTAGACATCACGAGCTCTCCTCTTTCGATATCTTTTTATAAACCTCGTTGCGAGCAAGGGCAAGAAGGGGGCGTCGGCCGGAAGCACGGTAGGGGGGCTCGGCCGCGAAGTTCAATACAAACCGCGAAAACGAGACGCAATTTCAGCGGCAAGCATCTTAAGTCACGCTTACTTCCCTGAATCAGGCTATTATTCGTTGTGTTCGCATCGTGAAAGCGTGAAAGGCAGGTTTATGTCCGAACAACCGATTCGTCCTCGCATTCCTATCCGGCTCATATTGGCCGCGGGGATTGCTCTATTCTCGCTGTGTTCGTACTACAGCATGCGTTCGTTCAACCCGGTCACACAGGAAGTGCAGCACATCGACATAACGCCTCGGCAGGAAATTGCATTGGGTTTGCAAGCTGCTCCGGAGATGAGCGCGCAGTTTGGCGGGCTCTCTCGTGATGCAACCGCACAGCATCGAGTCGATGAGATCGGCCGGCGCCTGGTCAGCCGCTCGGCCGCACACCAGACCGATTATCCTTACGAATTTCATTTGCTGGCCGATGAGCAGACCATCAATGCGTTCGCCCTGCCCGGCGGGCAGGTATTCATGACCGCCGGATTGTATAAACATCTCACCACCGACGGCCAGATCGCCGGAGTGCTCGGACATGAAATCGGTCACGTCGTCGCCCGGCACGGCGCCGAGCACATGGCCAAGGCCCAATTGACGCAGGGTCTTACCGGTGCTGCGGTGCTGGCCACGTATGATCCCGATCGACCCTCCAGCATGCGCACGGCCGCGGTCGCCGCGATGATTGGCCAACTCGTTTCGCTTCGCTATAGCCGTTCGGATGAAAGCGAAGCCGACCGCCTCGGCGTGCGTTTCACCGCGGAAGCCGGCTACGATCCCCGCGCCATGCTCCGTGTGATGGAAATTCTCGAAGAAGCCGGCCGCGGCCGAAGCCAACCGCCCGAATTCTTTAGCACCCACCCCAACCCTGAACGCCGCATTGAACGCATCCAAGCCGAGATTAAAGACAAATTCCCAAGCGGTGTGCCCGAAAATCTCGAAAAGTGAACATCCTTGCCGGCACAGCAGGAAGAGAATAAGCACAGAGCACGCAGAGATCGCAGAGGAATTTCTTGATACTTACTTCACATCGTCGTAGATCATCGCAGGTCGCAAATCCGGCTTCGCGCAACGGAGATCCACGTTGGTGAGTTTCAGTCCGTTCACATGACGGAAATAGAGACCGTAAGCCGGCAAAACGCCGAACATGGTGCATTCGGGCGAGTCTTCCGCTTTTTCAGGCACTGTTGCTGAGGCTTGGTCTTTGGTGCCTCCACCGGCGAAAGTGATTCGAATGTTGCTCAGCGTCAGGTTCTCGATTGGATGCCCTGGCAATCCAGCGATGGCGCATCCGATGTCACTGACATCGGTGGCGACTATATTGCTAATCACGACATTTCGAAATGCACCCATGCCCGGTTTCGGCCCACCCTCGATAAACGGGCGGGCTCGGTCCCCCAGACGCAAAAACAGAGGCGATTGCACACCGGAGATGGCGACATCAGAAACGGTCACTCCATCGAGCGTTCCACCATCGACCATCTCCAGAGCGACCCCCGCCAGGCCGCCTTTGGTGCCGTGATGTATCTCATCACTCTTTGATGGACGAACGACGCAGTTGCGGATCGCGATGTTCTTAAATCCGCCATTGCTCTCGGTGCCGAGTTTGATCGCATTGCAGTGACTGCTCAGCACGCAATTGGTGATGGTGATGTTCTCGCAGGCTCGATCCGCCGTACTTTTTAATGTTACTCCGTCGTCGCCGGTATCGCCGATGCAATCGGAAATGTGAACGTTGCGGCAACAATCCACGTCCATCATGTCATTGTTGTAATTGGCATGACTGAACACGCGAATGCCGTGAATGGTGAGATCGTCGCAAGCGAGATAGTGCTGCACCCACCCAGGGGCATCGCGAAGGGTAATGCCTTCAACGCGGACAGCTCGGCAAGTGACAAAACTCAGCAGGCGCGGGCGGACCAAGCCGGGGCCGTAGGCGAATGCGGCGCCTTGGCCGTCAATCACACCTTCGCCGACGATGCCAATCTCATGCAGGTTTTCGCCGTAGATCAAACTCGGGCATGCGCCGTTGCTATTGGTGTAGGAACGAAATGCCGGTGTGATCACTGGGTAATCGTTTACATTCGTGCTGGCCAGTAGTGTTGCGCCCGCTTCAAGTCGCAGGGTGACGTCGTTCTTGAGAATGAGCCCACCTGAGAGATAGCGCCCGGGCGGAAAAACCACCATTCCTTTAAGGGCTGATGCGGCTACGTTGATGGTGTTCCGCAGTGCGCACGTATCATTGGCGATGCCATCTCCAATGGCTCCGTAGTCCTTCACGGAGAAGAATGTCTCGTCATGTGCGAGCGGAGGCGTAGAAGATCTCTGCGAAACATTCTGGCTACACGCGGAGAGTGCGCAGAGAGCAATCATTAGAGAAAATGTCACCGTGCGCTGGATGAACATGCCCGCCAGTGTACAGCGCGTGCATAGCTGCCAGAAGAGAGCGCACTATCGAGTGATTCAGCTCTTGCCCTTATTCCAATCGGCCAGGAATTGTTCTAGGCCGCTGGTGGTGAGCGGATGCGTGAGCAGTCGGTCGAATAACGCCGGCGGCAGCGTGGCGACATCGGCGCCGAGTTGGGCGGCTTGTACGACGTGCAGCGGATGACGCAAGCTGGCGGCGAGAATCTCGGTTGAGAAATTGTAATTGTCGTAAATCTGGCGGCAGGTTTCGAGCAAGGTCATGGAGTCCTGGCCGATATCGTCCAGGCGGCCGAGGAATGGACTGACATAAGTGGCGCCGACTTTGGCAACGACCAACGCCTGAATGGGTTGGAATACCAACGTCATATTCACGCGAATACCGAGGTCGACCAGTTTAGCGAGCGCCTTGATGCCTTCGGGAATGGTGGGCAGCTTCACCACCACATGCTCGGAGATCGAAGCCAGCTCTTTACCCTCAGCCACCATCTTGGCGGCTTCAACGGACACGACCTCCGCCGAAACGGGCCCTTGCACCACTTCGCAGATTTGCCCGATCAGCTTGCGAAAGTCGCCGCCCTCTTTGGAGGCGAGTGTTGGATTGGTGGTCACGCCGTCGAGGAGGCCCATTTCCTTAACGCGGCGAATCTGATCCAGGTTGGCGGTATCGATGAAAAATTTCATGCTTCGTATCTCTCCGTCGTAAAGGGTCTGATAAATTGTGAACGAGCCGTGCTATTGTAATCGGTTATTTCTCGAACTCAATCGATTATCAGACCTCGATTTCCGCACGTTTGCAGGCCCGGATGGCATCGTGTACTGTAAATCGGCTTTAAACACCGCGTTTTTACGCTCGCATTGAAGCCAAGGAGATCAAGTATGCGATTTTCTAAATATTCCGTCCTGGTTTTTTTGATGACGGCTGCCGTTGCGGCTGCTGCCGACCCCATTCCCGGCAGCTCCGCTGAGATTGACCAGATTTTAGACAAGGCCTTGAAGAACTATTCGATGGTCAAAAGCTATCAAGACAAGCTGCTGACCGAGGCCATTCTGGACGCGGAAGGAACGCAGGTTCCAAAAACACCGCCCAAGCAGGAAATCAGCCTGACCTATGTACGCCCCAATAAATTGGCCTTCCTGAGTTCCGACTTCACCGTTGTCTCTGACGGCAAGCAACTCTGGCAGGCTTTCAAGCCCATCGATCAATTTCTCGTGAGCGAGGCTCCCGCTGAATTGGTCTGGAGTGAGCTGAAGCTCGCACAATTACAAATGTTCGCCCAGTTACGACACCCGGCCATTCTGGCTCTCACCGGGGCCACCAAACAGGGGCAGGAGCTCATTGGTGACGTCGCGGAATATAGCGGCGTTACCGCGGAAGCCCACAACGGCGAACCTTCCAAGCTGATCAAGGGAGCGGTCAAGCAGAACGGCGCCTCCGACGACGCCCCCAAAATTTTGTTCAGCGCCTGGTTCAGTGATAAGACCGGCCTACTTCAAGAAGTAATTTACGACCACACCGCCCGCGCTCAAAAACAAATGGCTCAATCAGGTGTGGATGAAAAGATGTTGAAGCTCAAAAAATATACGCAGCGACTGCTGTTCGAGAAAGTCAGCATAGACCAGATCATTCCCGATAAACAATTCGTATTTACGCCGAGTCCATACGACAAAAAAGTTGCTGAACTGGATTTGCCGACCCAGGAGGAGTGGCAGCAGAAGCTGGTCGGCCGTCCCGCGCCGGACTTCACCACTGAGGATTTACAGGGCAAAAAAGCGAGTCTGGCCGACTTCAAAGGACGCGTCGTATTGCTGGATTTTTGGGCCACGTGGTGTGGCCCTTGCCGGATGGCCATGCCCTTCATTCAGAAGATGGCAGAAAAATATGCGAAAGCGCCAGTCACGATTTTGGGCATGAATGGCGATCGACCCGGCACGGAAGAGGCGGTCATCAAATTTTTGCAGGAACAAAAGTTCACCTATCGCCAGCTCAAAGAGGGAGATATCGGCGAGAAGTACCGCGTGATCAGCATTCCCTATCTGGTTTTGATCGATCAGAAAGGCATTGTTCAGGCCCTGCACCCGGGATTTTCAGAAGAATCAATGGAAATGCTGTCGAAGCAAATCGACATCGTTTTAAAGGGCGGCATTCTTCCCGTGGCCAACGCACCGGCAACCAGCACGGCCCCGGCGGTAGAGACGAATTAAGTTCACAAAACAGGTGAAGACTCTCCCGTTGTGCCAGAGGCACGTTCGAAAATAGCCCAGTGTTTCAACGATTGGTTCATATATCGGGGACATTAATCGAGTGCCGTCAGGCACGACTGAAATTCAATCGTCCCGCCGGGACTTCATTGGTTCCAACTAACCCAGCTTAACTGCCTGCGGCACCAATCAGGCCTGCCTTATGCTGATTAAAGTCACCTGTGCATACCAATATTCACTGAGTCGCCGATTTGACCGATGATATAACCCTGGTTTGCAATACCGCCCCTGGCATTGCATAATAAGGGCGGATGCTCAGGCATTCGCAGGTGTCCGGGATGTGATGTTCCGGCCCGACAATATAACAGAGTCTCTTGCCGCTCGGCCTGTGGATGGACGGGTGGTGGGCTCCCGAAAAGGGAGAGTACTCGACTGCTGATGGCTTGCGGAGGCATCGGCGGAATCCATGGAAACCTATTGGAAAGGAGAAAACCATGGCGACAAAGCCGCACTCTCCCGCGTCTGCGCGCACCCAGTCCACGACCAATATTCCCACCGCACCACCGGCGACACCGGTCAAAAAATCAGGCGCCCAAATTCTGCATGATGTGCTGATCGAGCAGGGCGTCGAGGTTTTATTTGGCTATCCAGGCGGGGCGATTCTGCCGACGTTCGACGTGCTCCACAAAACGCCCATGAAATTTATCCTCACCCGCCACGAGCAAGGTGCGGGGCACATGGCCGACGGCTATTCACGCGCCACCGGCAAAGTGGGAACGGCGATTGTCACCAGCGGTCCGGGCGCGACCAATCTGACGACGGCACTCGCGACGGCCTACTTGGACAGTATCCCGATGGTCGCTTTGACCGGCCAGGTGGCGACGGCTGCGATTGGTAATGACGCCTTTCAGGAAGCCGATGTTGTCGGCGTGACTCGGCCAGTGACCAAGCACAACGTGCTGGTCAAAGATGTTCGTGATTTGCCGCGCATCATCCGCGAAGCTTATTACATCGCGCGCACGGGACGGCCCGGACCCGTGCTGGTGGATCTCCCCAAGGACATTCAAGCCAAACCCGCCGAAGTCTTCGACAACGGTGAATTGGATTTGCCTGGTTACCGTCCGCGCAGCAAAGGCAACCCGCGACAGATCCGATTGGCTGCCGAAGCCATGAACGCGGCGGAGCGGCCGGTGTTGTATGTCGGCGGCGGCGTGATTGCGTCTGGTGGGTCGGAAGAGTTACGGGCACTGGCCAAGAAAGCAAACATTCCATGCACGACGACGCTGCTGGGGCTGGGCGCGTTCGATGAAATCGGCGATAGCGAGCGAACGTTGCACATGTTGGGCATGCACGGCAGCGCGTACGCCAATTTTTCCGTGCAAAAGAGCGATCTATTGATTGCCGTAGGCGCGCGTTTCGACGATCGCGTGACCGGCAAACTCGAAACATTCGCACCGCACGCGAAAATCATTCACATCGACGTCGATCCATCGAGCATCGGCAAGAGCGTGGACGTGGACATTCCGGTGGTCGGCGATGCCAAGTCGATCTTGGCCGACTTGCTGCCGCTGGTTGAATATCGCGAGCGAAAGGAATGGTTCACGCAGATTAACGAATGGAAAAGGCAATATCCCTTCGAATACAAAAACGATGCGGGAACAATTTATCCGCAATACGTCATCGATCAGATCAGCCAGATCACCAAAGGTGAGGCGATTATCACGACGGGCGTCGGTCAGCATCAGATGTGGGCCGCGCAGTTTTATCGCTGGCGCATGCCGCGACAGATGATCACGTCCGGTGGCTTGGGAACCATGGGCTACGGTTTCCCCGCGGCAATCGGCGCGACTGTGGGCTGCCCCGATCGGCACGTGATCGACATCGATGGCGACGGCAGTTTTTTGATGACCTGCAACGAACTCGCGACAGTGGCGGAGTACAACATCCCGACGAAAGTTGTCATTCTCAACAATCATTTCCAAGGCATGGTGCGACAGTGGCAGGAACTCTTCTATGCCGGTCGATATACAGCCGTCAAAATGAAAAATCCCAGTTTCGCCAAAGTGGCTGAAGCGTTTGGCTGCAAGGGCATTGACGTGAAGGATAAGAAGGACGTGCCCGATGCCATTCGCGAAATGTTGGCAACGCCCGGCCCGGTGGTGATGGACGTGCACGTAGCTCAAGAAGAAAACGTCTATCCGATGGTCGCAGCCGGCAAGAGTCTGCACGAAATGGAAATGGGCGGGATGTCCTGAAACGGTGCTTGCCCGTGACCCAAGAAAATTCCCAAGAAACCGTGGTCATTGAAGAGCGTCCGCGAATTCTGGGTACGCTCCGGGCGATTTTGCGCATTCGACTCATCGCCGGCCTTCTGACGGTGATTCCGATTTGGGTCACGTTCGTGGTGGTCAAATTTATTTTTGACGCCATGAAATCGTGGACCGAACCGCTGGCTTGGAAAGTGGCCCGGTTGTTACAGAAAAGTCCCGATCCACGCGTGGCCACAACCGTGGCGACATATGTGAATTGGATCGTGCCAGTACTCGCTGTGCTGCTGACGTTGTTCCTGCTGTATGTGTTAGGGTTACTTACCGCCAATGTATTCGGGAGGCGAATGATCCAGACGTTCGAGCGGATATTCGAACGCGTGCCGCTGGTCAAAACAATTTATAAATCGACGAAAACAATCGTGATGACCTTCGGCGGCGGTCACTCGACCGGGTTTCAACGCGTGGTGTTGATCGATTTTCCACATGAGGGCATGAAACGCGTGGCTTTTTTAACGTCGGTGATGACCGATCGGGATACGGGCCGGAAGCTCGCGAATATTTTTATTCCGTATACGCCTTACTTAACGACCGGATATATGCAAATTGTCCCGCTGGACGAAGTTTCGGAAACGGATTGGACGGTCGAAGAAGCCGTGAAGATGGTGATGTCCGGTGGAATTTTAAGCCCGGCGACGGTGAGCTTCGATCGCAAGCGACCGGTGCAGTGGAATAAAGAATTAGAACCGCCGCCGACCGAGCCGGTCACAAAAATGAAAAGTCGGTAACTCAGAACCCCCAGTCAAATAGATGACAGGAAATGTCAGCCCGATTAAATGGAACACAGTTATGCAAAAACAAATTCTTAGCGTCCTGGTACAGAACCAGCCCGGTGTATTAGCTCATATCGCCGGCATGTTCGCGGCCCGCGGGTTCAATATCGATTCGCTGGTCGTGGGGCGAACCGAAGATCCGGCATTCTCGCGCATGGTCATCGTCTGCGGCGGCGATGATTTAACCATGGAGCAGATTCGCAAGCAGTTGGGCAAGATCGTCACTGTGGTGAAGATCCGCAACCTGCGCGAACAAAGTTGCGTCGAGCGTGACTTGCTGCTCATTCAAGTGAACTGCCCGCCGGAAAAGCGCGGCGAGCTTAATGAGTTGACCGGCGTCTTTCGTGGCAGTGTCGTCGACGTTGGTCCACGATCAATCGTAATCCAGTTGACCGGCCCTGAAGAAAAAATCGAGGCCTTCATCGAACTGTGCCGGCCTTACGGCATCAAGCAGTTGTCGCGAACCGGCGTGATTGCGATGCCGCGATCAAATCAACCCGCGGAATCACCTGCGGAAGGTCCGGCGCGAAAAGCGCGAATCCGCGTCCCCACGTCAACCGGTCCCCAGGAAGTGGCGCTTCCGCCCAGTTAACCGCACGAAACCAATGTTTACAAAGCCCCAGGCAAGCCTGCCTGGGGTTTTTGTATTGGAAATGCTCCAGTTCCGGTTCAACTGGCACCGATAACATGATCAACAGTCGATGAACTGTTGAATTATGCACGAGCTCTACGACGACATTTTCAAAGCCATGGCCGACCCACATCGGCGACAGATCATGGCCGCACTATGCGAGCAGTCCATGGTCGCGAGTGATTTAGCTCGCTTGGTACAACTCGCTCCCAATGCCGTTTCATTTCACCTGAAATGGCTCAAATCCGCCGGATTAGTCACCGTGCATCGCGAGGGCAAGTACCTGCGCTACGAAATCACCGCGCCAGTATTGTCCGGTTGGCGCGAGCATGTCGCGACGGCTTTCTCGTCACGTGAATCCGCGACCGCCGCACTCGAGGTGAAAGTTGTCGGAGCGACAATCAACACACCCTTGCGAATGAGCCCCGCGCCTCAACCTCCTTCGCCATCAACCCGATTGCGAATTGCCGCCTCTACGCAATCTTTCCGATCGGAGCAGCAAACTCCCACTCTTGTTCTCGAACAGGACGATTTGCCTACCGAATTATTATAACTTGCAGCCGTTAGCCGCGACCGATAGGGAGCGCGAGAATGACACGCAAAAATCGTCAGCAGAAGGGCACATCAGGTTCCATACACACGCCGGCGGGTCAACCGGTTAATCATCGGCGTCAAAGTATTCACGATCAGCAGCGCCCAATACGCCGCCGCCGGAATGCCTATATAGATGCGCAAAAAGAAGGTAAGAAATGCCAGCAGCGCAGCTGCAATCATGTGACCGCGTGACATCAAGGGTGAACTGCTGATGTCCGATGCCAGCAGAAACAACACGAACAAAAATCCACCATCGAGCAGGTGATAATAAACATAGCTAAGTCCCACAGGCAAACCTTCCCAAATGGCCGTTCCCGGTAACCAGTACGTGACCGCTCCGGTGGTGAGCGGAATTTGAATCGGTAAAATCGCAGCCGTAAATGCAGCTATACTCAAACCCGCCAACACCGCCGGCCAGCGCAAAATACCACGCCACATCAGCACCAGTGCGGCAATGAAAAGTGCCGCGACGGCAGCTTCGCCAATCGCTCCACCCGCGCCGCCCATCAAAATATCTTTCCATGCCGGCAGGTGATCTCCCACGAGTTGAGCTAAACCTTCGCTGGGCTCTGATGCCGGCGCAATAGGCATTGAATGCAGTAGATCCACCGGCCGATGCACCAGCCAGCCTTCTAATGGTTCGGGCGATGCACTCCACCAACTCCATAGCCCGGGTAAAGGTTTGACGTTGGATAAATCACCGATCATCAAATGACCGCGGGCCAGAACGGGCCATTGGTCGAATGTCAGGGCGTCGTGAAAAAGTATTTGTACCGCCAACCGCCCAATGACCACTGGATGCCATAAATAATGGCCAAGACCATCCGATAAACAAAGTCCCACTAATACGGCAATCGCGGAACCGATGGCAGCCACATATCCAGGAATCGTTGGTGGCAGCGTGCAGGTCAGTAAGAGGCCAATGAGCAATGCATTGCTCATTGAGCCGGGATGGGCTCGCTGTAAAAGTGCGCGAAATATGAATTCGACAAATGCACAAATCGCCAGACAAATGGCCAGTACACGGAAGACGTCCCAGCCGAAGAGTATAAACCCCGCGACCAGCGGGATGGCTGCTGCGGCAAAAAATGACAGAGTACGGGGTAATACGCGGCCTGCGCTACGTTGATGCGGTGGAGCGCCGGAGAGCGCGTCGAATTGTGGCAACATGCCCATCAAGTCGCTAGACATGTTGCCTCTATAATTTTTTGATGGCCTCGGCGAGAGGCAGTTCGGCGTTGTCTCAGAAAAATGTTTTGGAACACGTTGGGCTCGTCCCGGCAGTACGATTACAAATCGCCATCGTACAGCATATCCGGCACGGCATCGTCTTCCAATCTGACCGTGATCCGATGAGTTTCAAAGGTCATCGTCGTACAACATGTCCGGCACGCCATCACCTTCAAGTGCGGCACTGCGGATGCGAACGGCCTCCCGTTCTTTCATCTCTTGCCACTCGTCGGGTGTAAGCATCACCTCGCGGGCCTGGCTGCCTTTGTATGCACCGACGATCCCCGCTGCCGCCATTTCGTCGATCAAACGACTGGCCCGCGAGTAACCAATGGTCAGACGGCGCTGAAGCAAGCTCACGCTGCCACGGCGCGTTTGCAGGACAATTTCGACGGCCTGCTCGAATAATTCGTCGCGCGGACCACCGGTAGTGACTTCCTGATTACGCAACTGAATGAGTTCGGGATGAAATTCCGGAGCGGAGCGTTCTTTCAGGAATTCGAGCAGAAGCTTCAGTTCGGAATCTTCGAGATAAGTACCCTGTGCGCGAACCAGTTTGGACGAGCCCGGCGGCAAATACAGCATATCGCCCTGGCCCATCAACACCTCAGCCCCATTTTGATCCAGCACGATGCGCGAATCCATCCGCGAGGCAACGCGGAACGCGATTCGGCAAGGCAAGTTACTCTTGATCAGGCCGGTGACAATTTTCGCTTCAGGCCGCTGCGTGGCAACGATGATATGAATACCAACCGCACGGCTCTTTTGCGCGAGCCGCGACAGGTGCAACTCGACCTCCTTAGCCGAAAGCATCATCATGTCCGCAAGCTCGTCGATCACGATCACAATGTAAGGCAAATGCAGCGGGATCTGCGCCCGTTCCTCGTCGCTGCTGGGCTGGAATCGCTCGTATTTTTCTTCGGTCGTCAGACGGTTGTAAGCGGCGAGGTTACGCACGCCAGCCTCAGCCAACAAAGCGTAACGCTCATCCATCTTGACCGTGGCCCATTCGAGAATTTTTTCCGCGCGATCCATCTCGGTGACGATAGGGCACATCAAATGCGGCACATCGCGGAAAATACTCATCTCCACCATCTTCGGGTCGATCAAAATCAATTTCACGATGTCCGGCCGCTGCGTCATCAGCACCGAGAGAATAATCGAATTAATGCAGACGCTTTTGCCTGAGCCGGTCGTGCCTGCGATGAGCAAGTGAGGCATGCCGGCAAGGTCGGTCACTAATGCGTGACCACTCGCATCTTTCCCCAGAAAAAGCGGCAAAGCCATCTTTTGCCACTGCGCGCCGGTCATGGTCATCAGCTCTTTGAGTCGAACTTTTTCCTTATCGAGATTCGGGACTTCGACGCCGATCGTATTTTTTCCAGGTATCGGCGCGACCACACGAACCGCCGGCGCCTTCATCGCGCGAGCGATATCGTTCGATAAAGATACAATCTGACTGACTTTGATCCCTGGCGCAACCGTCAGCTCGAACATCGTGATAACCGGGCCGGTATCGATCTCCACCACGCTAGCTTCAATGCGATATTCCTGCAATGTCTTTTCGAGAATGCGGGCCTTCTCGCGCACCACCGCTTCCTGCTGAGCGGTAAACGTGTATTCAGGATCGTGTAGAATCGAAAGCGGCGGAAATTCCCACTCGCGAAGCTCCGCAGGATAAGGCTTGGTCGGCACGACGTTCACACTCGCAGGGATGCTCTTGGGCGGCGCCGAGAAATTCACCACCATCTTGGGTTCAGGAGCAACGGGCGGAGTATGCAAATCGTCATCAGCGTCGTCTATAGCTTCCTGCGGCTCGACTGCTACGCTGATGTGAGCGGTTTCAGCCAAATCTTCGGGATCGTTATCATCCGTCTTGTCCAGATCGACCGGGGCCTGGGTCCACGCCGCCTCTTCATCATCAGTCAAATCCCGGCGAACGCCGGCACTCTGCTTTTTGCCCGGAGCCGGACGCATCTCCAAGGTTGCAGCCCCGCCGCCACTCGTGACCAGTTGCGGTAAACGAAAGTTTGCCAATTTGCTGAAAATTCGCCGAAAGGGGCTCACCATGGCGGACACTTGAGGCGCGCTGGGCAGAACGTCGCCCGCGATTTGTTGGATTTGGCGTCGATGCCGCCGAATGACGCCAGGAATTTTGAGCACCGCACCTTCCGCTGTGAAGAGCAACGCCACTATCAGGCAGTAGCCCAAAATCGGATAGGTCATCCACTTCACCGATTGCTGTAACCAAGTAGCGATCAGATACCCGAGAATTCCGCCGCGAAGTTCGGGCCAGGCACTGATCTGGGCGGCGGTGCACAGATGGGCCGAAGCGGATGTCACCATCACCAGCAACGAAACTCCCAGAATGCGCTGCCACAGCGAGGGCAAGCGCCCTTGCCTCATCAAAACTACCAAAGCCAGCGTCAGGCCGCCCACCGCAGCATAGGCCCCTTTGCCGAAGTAAAGGAACATGCGGTAAGCGAGCCAAGCCCCGGCCCGGCCGCCATTATTGTTCGAAGGTTCAGGATGCGGCCAGACGTGCGGACTCGGCCAATCCAGCGGATCGAAACTGAGCACCGACAGCCAGATAAACGCACAGGTAATCACAGCCAGCAGGATGATGCATCCACGAATCATCTGCAGGCGCTGTTCGATCCGGGTCATATGGGCGTCTCCTCCATGATACGCAGTGCTCATAATACCCGCGGCCCTCGAAACATCCAGCATCGAGCGCGCACTTTCAGACTGCGCCATTCAATTTATGTATATCGGTCCGGAGATTGGATTCGCTACAGGGCAGGAACGAAGGATAATTTCAGTGGTTTGCCGGACTTGATTTGGGGTCCGCCGAAGAAGCGAGACGCTCACGGCGGGGAGATCGAATTTGCTGGATGTGTTCCGCTTCGATTTTCCTGAAGTGCGCTATCAGCCGCTCAAGATCCTGCTCGTACTCAGCGAAAATCTGAGCACGGGCCTTACGAACAGCGGCAACAATGGGGCCATCACCTTCGATCACGATCTATCCTCCCGGTACAACATGCTAGGCGTTATGATCACAGGGGTGATCAAACCCAAGCGGCGATTCACCTCGGTTGCTCTCTGTATTCTAGCAGGATTAGCCAGATGTCGGCAATTCCAAGTCAGTAAATAATCTGCACCATGCACTGAAGCCACAGCCAAATGCAAGGCGTCGCCTATCTTATTTCGCGGGACCACCAATCGATCGACGTAAATGCGCGCGACGCCTACCACTTCATCATCGACTGGGAGAAGCTTCAAGCCTTCTGAGTAAGTCACTGCTTCGAGTTGATGGTCATATTCACCAGCTCGCAACTCCTCAATCACAATTGCCGATGTGAACAACTCATAATTTGCGCTCTCTTCATCATGCCACTCCTGGGTTTGCATATGTTGAACTTGACAGACAGGGTCCGCCCTTAGGTCGAATAGAGCGCTGATAACACTCGTTTCCAAATAGACTGAATCCGCCATGTCAACCCATCATAATCCAAAGCGGCTTAAGCCTACAGGTGATTTGTAGCACCAGCTCTCAACCTTTTGTCTCAAAAGCAGTAATATTTTGCATCAACTGCTGGCGAATATCGCCCAATTGCTCCTCATCGGTGAGCTTCTCGCCTTTGGCCGTGCTGACATAGAAAGCATCCACCACTTGGTCGAGACGAGTGGATATCTTGGCGGAATAGACCGACAAACCGAGTTCGAACAGGGCTTTGGTAATGACATACAATAAACCCTGCCGGTCGTCGGCGAACACTTCGATGATTGTGTAGCGGTCGGAACTGTAATTGTCGATCTCAACTTGCGTCTGGCCCGGCGGCAGATTTTTGGGTGCGCGTGGGGCGGCGTAGCTGCGGTTGGCAAAAAGCGGTTCAATCGCCAATTTCCCGACCAATACCTGCTGGATTCGATCGGCGATTTCCTGTGCTCGGGAAGGCGGAGGCTCACCGGCGAAATCCAGATCAATGCCCGTGAACGTATCAATCACCACGCCGTCCGAACGCGTGACAATTTGGGCGCCAATGATCTGAAAACCGACCGCCGCAAGCACGCCGGCAATTTTATGGAAGATGCCGGTGGTGATGCCTTCATTCGTGAAAATAGTATAAGTGGTGATACCAGTAGCACGGTCGAACTGGCTGCTGACACACACCGGTGTGCCGGCCAACTGCTCGATCACGCGAAGGTGAGCCGCCATTTTCTGCGGTTCAGTGGTGATGAGATAAGGCAAAGGCATCGCCTCAAGCTGCTTCTGCAACCAATCCGCCGGGAACTGTTTGGCCAGCTGTTCCGACAGTTGCTGACGAATATCCTGTGCCCGTGCGGTTTCGTCTGCGACGGGTGCTTGACCGGTGAGCAATTCCATGGCTCGCGCGTGCAGTTCATTCAGTAGCGCCTCTTTCCAGGCGGTAAAGCTGCCGGGCGCGACGGCCTCCGTATCCGCCGCCGTGAGCACATACAGCATCCGCAACGCTTCAGGCGTAGCCACCGCCCGTGTGAATTGCAAAAGAGTGGCCGGATCATTTGCGTCACGACGATAGGCGGTGTGGGCCATCAGCAGATGCTTGTGCACCAGAAATGCCAACTGATCGCGATCGTGTTCATCCAGATCAAACTGCTGGGCAGCCTCTAAGGCCAAGTCCCGGCCAACATCGCTGTGATCTTCGCCCAGACCTTTACCGGTGTCGTGCAATAAAATCGCGAAGTGCAGCAGGTCTTTTCGAGGAATCTTGCAATATTCCTGGCCGAGCGGGCCGGTATCATCCAGTCGACGAGTCGCAGCTTCCAACGCACGCAAAGAATGTTCGTCAACCGTGTATTTATGATATTGGTTGAACTGGATCAGACAGCGCGCGTGCTCAAATGCCGGCAACAAACGGCTGAGCAAACCGACTTCGTGCAGATTGCGCAGGAGTTGACCCAGGCCGACGGGGTTATTCAGCAGTTGGATAAACTGGCGGCGGGCCTGCTGGTCGATCAGGCAGGTCTGGCTGGTTTCCCTCACCCGCTCCAGCAGACCATATGCCAATCGTGCATCGCGAACGCGGCACAACTCAAAAAGTTTTAGGATGTCGGCTGCGTTTTGCAGAACACTGGCAGGGGGGTCTGGCGCGAGTGCAATCGTATTACCTCGCCATAACAGATGCTGATCCACACGCCGCACCAAAAGGCGTTCTTTGAGCCGTTGAAAATTGGAGGCTGGTCGGGCCCGTTCAATAAAACGGGTGGTCTTTCCAGCACAGTGGGATCCGAAGCTTGGAATTCACGTGACTTGAAGTCGCGGC
>JADMIO011721396.1_pt1 | contig 98600 bp, 83 predicted proteins | sample 8958161 | NCBI WGS metagenome assembly JADMIO01 (sample SAMN16585339, study PRJNA669376) | soil metagenome | isolation source: Crop rotation soil | place: USA: Cullars Rotation, Alabama | collected 2011
GCGACAACTTGTCCACGTGGAATTCTAAGCTTAGGATCCCAATGTGCTGGAAAGGATTGCGGAGTTGTGCTGGATGTAAGCCGGATTTATCCGCATATTCAATCGAACCGCGCATGGTTTGCAGCACCAAACGTTCGGCATCCCGCCGTGAAAAGCCCATATGCACGCCTGCGTCAATTAGAGCTTCCATGAACATAAATACGTAAGCTGGCCCTGTGCCGCTTAAGGCCGTTGCCATATCTAAATAGCGCTCGTCGTCAAGAAAAATTTGATCACCCAAAGCACCAATTAGAGCTTTGGCTTGCTCAATTTGGGGGGGTAATACTTCAGGAGTCGCCGTCCAAACCGTGATGCCCTGTCCAATTTGCGCGGGTGTATTCGGCATAGCGCGAACCACACTGGCATTAGAAACACCTTCCGCAATGGTCTTGATCTTCGCTCCGGCAATGATGCTGAGTACCAGCTTTGAGGACTGTGCTCCCTTTTTGAGTTCAGGCATCACATGGCTCAACACTTGCGGCTTAACCGACAGCACCAGAATATCAGCAGCTTCGGCGGCCTTGCTATTATCGGTAACGCCTTTTAGCCCATAGGTTTTGCTCAATGCTTTGACGTGATCTGCGCGTGGGTCAGCCGCAATAATTTGTTTGGCAGGCAGCAGCTTGTCATTCAGTAAGCCTTTTATCATGGCCTCAGCCATTACACCGCTGCCAATAAAGGCGACCGTTGTATCTCCTAAAGACATCATTTCCCCCTAAAAGTAATTTTGGTAAACATGCTCGTCAGTCCAACGTTTAGCTGCCGCTTCTAGCCGATCCAGCTGTACCTCGACACCAATTCCCGGTCCAGTCCGTGCAGCGATGCGGCTGTTCGCCCCCAAAACGAACGGCGGCTCTGTCAAATCAGGATCATAATAGCGGTCGGTTGCCGAAATATCACAGGGCAAAGTTACGGCAGGTAACGAAGCAAAAGCTAGATTCGCGGAACGTCCGATGCCCGTTTCCATCAAGCCGCCAATCCATAACGGCAGATTGTGTTCGACACAAATCTTGTAGATTGCGAGGCTTTCGGTATAGCCACTGACCCGTGCGGGCTTGAGGTTCAAAATCCGGCACGCACCCAAATCCAACGCTAACCGCAGATCATTGGCGGAGCAAATACTTTCATCCAAACAAATCGGCGTTTTCAGTTGCGGCTGTAACTTGCTGTGTTCATAAATGTCGTCATGACCCAAGGGCTGCTCAATCATCAGCAAGTTGAATTCATCAAGCTGCTTCAAATGCTCGGCATCAGCCAATGTATAAGCGCTATTCGCATCCAGCATCATCACAATATCCGGGTAAACTTTTCGTACACCCCGCGCTAATTCCACATCCCAACCCGGTTCAATCTTGAGTTTGATACGTCCATAGCCCTGCCCCAAACGCTTGTCAATCACCTGTAGTGTTTCTTCGACAGTAGGCTTAATGCCGATACTCACACCCACGTTTGCATATCCTCGCGGTAACTGATCTTTGGGCAAGTGTGCGGCGAAAGTGTCCATCAACGACATACGGTTTGTTTTCGCCAGCGCATCCCATACAGCGGCCTCAAGACTATGTTTCGCCATATGATGACCACGAACGCGGCCGAACAGTGCAGGAACTTCGGTGGCATCGTGAAGTGTCTTTCCGAGCAGCGCTGGTACTAAAAACTCGCTCATGATGTGCAAAGCCGTACCGACTGTCTCATAGTTGTAACCGGGGGCAATTTCAGGTGATGCTTCGCCCCAACCTACGATGCCTTCATCAGTTTCAAGTTGGACTACAATGCCGGTTTTGAAGGGTTCGTCTCCCGAACTAGTCTTTAGAGTCTCAACCAGCGACATCGCTATCGGATATAACTTAATGGCTTTTATCGTGATCGGCTTCAAAACACACATCCTTAGTTGTTGCTAAAATCAACCCGCTCAAAGGCTTTGTCGGCCTGACTGAACAAATAAAATGCCCGGTCACGATTATCGAGCCTGCTCCGTACAAAATCCGTGATGGTGTAGCCATTCGCCAACAAACGCTTCATTACCTCGCGGATGTGACTCTGCCAACGGATAGCAAGCGGCATATTGTCACGAATGAAGGTTTCATAATCGATGGGTATTTCGACTAACTCCAGCGAACCTGTTGGCACATCAAAGGTTGCGCTCGGAATAACCAAGCCTGCACTATCAACACTCGACGCATTGATGATGGGCGTATCGGCTTCCAAATATTGATTCAGGTTGATAAGTCCGCGTGATCCATTCAGCCGTTCTTCGACACGTCTGTTTGTCACCCACCACTCAACTAACAGCCGATCTGATGACCCTGTGCGGCTCAATCCACCTTCATTGGATGTGCCGTAATAGTCTTCGAGATAGGATGTGCTAATTGCACCGAGTTTCCGAATATTCAAATGTGCGTTAGCCATCAGCATTGGGTCGAATGTCCATGTCACCAAGCGGATACCCTGCCGAATCGCAAACTCACGCTGGCGCTTTTTCAACTTATAACCCACACCCTGTCCACGATAGTCTGGCAGCACGATCATACGCTTGGAGACAATCCGTAAGTTTGCCATTGCAGGCCGATTCGGTTCTTGAATATCGGTTCCCAGAAAACCGATCAGTACGGCCACCATTTTATCGCCATCGAACGCAGCTAACACATGCCCACCGGATGTCGCCAGTGAAAACAACATATGAGCAGGCACAACTGACTCCAAATCCGTCCCCCAATAAGTCTTCTGGAGTTCGACCGCTTCGCGCATCTCATCTAATTTTTGCAGTAATCGAATGTTGGTTATCTCAGGCATCCTCGCTCAAACACCTCATCATTAAATAGTCATGTAGAAAATCTCAAGCACTTCGTGGACGGCGGCGTAGCGTGTAGCGCAGCATCGGCAGCCAATATCCCTTATCCGGCATATACGTCAACAAAGTATCCTCAAATCGCCGTGGACGAATCCCAAAGTAGTTATAAATATTGCCGAGCGGTGCAGTTCGATTGGTCGCCAGAATATCCAACCACTGTGGGGTCATCAGCGAACGTGGGAAGATACGGCTGTAGATACCTGAAAGCGACCGCAATAAATAAGGTGGGGTTGGAATAACGGTTCGGTTAACGCCCGAAACGCGCATCACCGTATAGATCATATCTTCAACCGTGATGTATTCCGCACCGCCAATATCCATCGTCGTGTCAATCGTGTCCACCAACTCCAAGCTGCGAACCAAGGCTTCCACCAAGTCATCAATATAGATGGGATGCAGCACAACCTCACCGCGTCCCGGCATCAGATAAACCAGAGGCGAAGCCCGCAGCATCATGGCGATGTGGTTAATAAACGCATCATCTTCGCCAAACACGATACCAGACCGAATAATGGTGTAAGCCAATCCGCTCGTGCGGATCACTTCCTCGACCATCCCTTTGACGCGCAGGAGTGAATAGGCCGACGATAGCGACGCGCCAAGCTGACTCACGGTGATGATTCGCCCCACACGGGCCGCTCTCGCTGCCGTAACAAGGTTTCGCGTACCGACCAGTTCAACACGTTCCAAGTCGTTGGTTCGTCCCCACCATTGGGCACTTTCCAAATGAACAATGGTATGTGTGCCGCTGACGGCCTTAAATGCAGTTTCTTCGTCGCGCAAACTGCCGATAACAATTTCAGGTGTCTGCGACCAAGGCAAATTGGACGTGCGATTTTCCGGCAGCAGACAGCGAATCGTAAGGCCATCTGCCATCAAACGGGCGACCAAATTCCTTCCGATAAAGCCTGTCCCACCCGTAACAAGAATCATGTAACCTCCGCGAGTGCGCGATTATAACATTCACACTACAGGGATTAAATCCCACAAAAACTGCAACGACTGCCCTTGTGAGGGGTTAAATGAAATGGATATAATGCACTTTTTTATGGTTATGAACACATGCTCGCGTTTGATCTTGGTCAAACGCTGTCGGGAGGAAAATCGTGGAACGTAGGCGAGTAGTTGTAACAGGTATGGGCATTTTGTGCCCTACGGGTAACACAGTTGAAGAGGCATGGGCAAATGCCGCAGCCGGGAAAACAGGCATCCGAACCATCCAACGGTTCGATACGTCTCATCTTGAAAATCACTTCGGGGGTGAAGTCAAGAATTTCGACCCCAACGAAGTTTTGGGGCGGCGTGAAGCGCGCCGTACTGACCGTGTGACACAGCTTGGGTTAGTAGCAGCCCAGCAAGCCATCGAAGATTCGGGTTTCAAGGTCACCGATGATAATCGCTACGACATTGGCTGCATTATGGGCAGTGGTATCGGTGGCATCGGCTCAATCTTCGATGCCGTTAAGTCCTTCCTCGAAAAAGGCGCAAAAGCGGTTAGTCCGCTGATGGTTCCCATGATGCTGCCCGACAGCCCATCATCAAAAGTAGCGATGACATGGGGGTTGCGTGGGCCGAACTTCGCCATCTCAACTGCCTGCGCCACTGGTAACAACAGTATCGGTGAAGGCACAGAAATCATCAGGCGCGGCGGCGCAAAAGCCATTTTGGCAGGTAGCTCCGAAGCGGGTTTAGTCGAAATTGCGATGGCGAGCTTCAATAACATGACCGCCATTTCTCGACGGAATGATGCGCCTGAAAAAGCCTCACGCCCCTTCGATATTGACCGTGATGGTTTTGTGGTTGCTGAAGGCGCAGCTCTGATTATGTTGGAAGATTTGGACCATGCGATTGCACGCGGCGCAAAGATTTATGCGGAAATTCTCGGTTACGGTCAAAGCTGCGATGCTTATCATGTGACTGCTCCGCTAGAAACAGGCGAAGGCGCAGCCAAAGCGATGGAACTGGCTCTCAAAGACGCTGATCTTAAACCGGAAGACATAAGTTACATCAACGCACACGGAACCAGCACGCCTTTGAACGACAAGAGCGAAACGGTTGCTATCAAACGTGCGCTCGGCGAAACCGCCTATGAAATCCCGATTAGCTCGACCAAATCCGTCACCGGACATTTGATGGGCGCGGCAGGCGCGGTCGAAGCCGTCTTTTCGATCATGGCCTTGCGCGATAACTTCATCCCACCGACCGTCAATCTTGACAACCAAGACCCGGAATGTGATCTGAACTACACACCCAACGTGGGCGTGAAGCGTGAACTCAAAACAGTCATGAGCAATTCCTTTGGGTTCGGTGGACATAACGCCGTTGTGATATTTGGCAAATATGGACAAAATGGTCACACCAAATAACGAAATGCTGCCCATCCCCACCAGCCGCTACGCGCATATCGTCGGCTGGGGAATGGCTGTACCCGATACAATCCTGACCAACCACGATTTGGAAGCCATCGTCGAAACCAGCGACGACTGGATACGCACGCGAACCGGCATCAAAGAACGCCGCATCGCGGGCGAAACCGAATCGACCGCCAGTTTAGGCTTGAAAGCAGCTCGTAAAGCTTTAGAGGTTGCCGACATCCTGCCGACCGATATTGATCTCATCGTTGTCGCCACCTCCACACCAGAGAATATCTTTCCGAGTACCGCTTCCCTCATCCAAAATTGGTTAGGGGCAACCCGCGCAGGCGCGTTCGATTTAAGCGCGGCCTGTTCAGGCTTTGTCTACGGCGTTGATATGGCGGCCCAAGCCATTCGCTCCGGCAGTATGAGAGTGGCCTTGGTGATCGGCGCAGAAACCATGACCCGTGTGATGGATTGGCAAGATCGCGGAACATGTATCCTGTTCGGAGACGGTGCGGGTGCTGTTGTATTGAAAGCCAGTGATGTCGAAGGGGGTATTCTCTCAGCGGTCCTTCGTTCGGACGGTTCAGGTGGTGATATGCTCGGCATCCCCACCGTTGGCAGCGAAGACCTTTATCACTCGGATTTCTCGCCGAATGGTCATAAGATGCACAAAATGCACATGAATGGCGGCGAGGTTTTCAAGTTTGCGACGCGCGTGATTGCCGAAAGTATTGAACAAGCGCTTGACAAAGCAGGTATCGGTATTGAAGATTTGTCGCTCATCGTCCCGCATCAGGCCAATGCTCGCATCATCCAAGCAGCAGCCCGTTCTCTCAAGGTGGAACCTGAGCTATTTGTGGTCAATTTAGAGCGTTACGGTAACACCTCAGCCGCCTCAATACCGATTGCTTTGTGTGAAGCACTCGACCAAAAACGCCTAAAACCGGGCGAATATGCCGCTTTTATTGGCTTTGGTGGTGGGCTAACATGGGCTTCAATGGTCATCAAGTGGACAGGGAGTAAGGCGCCTGAAGTTCGTGCCGGAATTTCGATCAATCAACAGCGTCGCCAGATTAGTTATATGGTTGTGCGTTTGCGTTCGCAATGGAAGCGCTTGAACCACCAAATCAGTAACTTCATTGAAAAAGTTACCTTCCGTCGCAACCGTATTCAGCGCTTGCGTGACAAGGCTGATCAACTCTAAAAAATTGGGCGTAGTACTAAAGTCGCATATAGCAACTGCGAAACCTTTTCTTCAATTCTCCGTCGTTATGGGTGAAAGACCAAAACGGTCTACTCTAACCAATATCGTAGGAGAAGGAAGCATGGTTAAACATTCAGTTCGCCGCTTTGCCAAATTAAGCGCAATCTTGCTCATCGCAATTTTTGCATTGATGGATCAATCGTTGGTTGTGGCTCAAACATCAACCAGAGAAGTCGAAATTGTCGGTACAGTCTCGACATTGACCGCCCAAACCCTGACCCTCGGAAACCAAACCTTCGACATCTCCCATGCCGAAATTAAGGCTGGTGTAGCTGCGGGCGCGCTCGTCAAAATCCATGCGCCCCCAAGCGCCACAGGCATTTGGGTTGCGCGTGAAGTGGAACTAGCAAGAGTGAACGCCACCCAAGCACCCTCTCCGGTAACCACTCCTAAAGTTACGCCGGATGCCACCCAACAGCCCACGCCGCAGGGCGAATTTGAAATCACAGGGCAAATTACCGCCCTCACAGACACGGTCATTGTTGTTGGTGAACAAACCATTGATATATCCAACGCCGAGATTAAGGATGCGCCAGCGCTCACCGAAGTGGTAAAAGTCCATGTGTCGGTTGTCAATGGCGTTTGGATTGCCCGTGAGGTCGAAGCTGCTTCTATTGCGGTGACTGGAACTGTAAGCGGTGACGATGATGGCTCTGATCATGATGCAAACGACGACCATGGTGACCACAACGGAAATGATGACAACGATCATCATGGCGGCGATGATAACAATCAGGGTAATAACAATAACGATAATCACGGCGGAAATAATGGCGGTGATGACAACAGCAATAGTGGAAGTGGACATGGCGGAAATGGGTCAGGCGGTCATGGTCACGGATAAAATCATCCACTAGACTTGCAAGTGGGAGGAGAGGCGATTGTCTCTCCTTAATTGATAGTTGCACATAGTAGGCAGCGTAATGATCGTTATCGTTCTTCCCGATATCACAATCGAAGATCGGCTATTGACCGAGGCTAAACGTGGCGACCGGGAAGCCCTGATACGTATTTACGACACCTATTTCCCGCCGATCTATAACTTTATCCGTTTGCGTGTTGAAGATACCTTACTGGCAGAAGACTTGGCGAGTGACGTATTTACCAAACTGATTGAAACCTTGCGGGGTCGCAACGCGCCCAATCATAGTTTACGCGGCTGGCTCTTTAAGGTCGCTCGAAACCGCCTGCACGATCACTATCGCACTAATAAAAACATCACTTCAGAAGCCATTGACGAATGGATACTCAGCCCAAACGACGACCAACCGGAGGAGCAGTTCATTCGCAGTATTCAAATTGAGCAAGCGCAAGCAGCCTTACTTAAACTCTCCGACGACCAGCAAGAAGTCCTGATTTTGCGCTTCGGTCAAGGACTTGGGCTTCAAGAAACCGCCGACATTATGGATCGCAATGTCAGTGCCATAAAGTCCCTCCAATTTCGAGCAGTCAACGCCTTACGACAAATCTTGGATGAAGCGAGGGCAGGAAGTAAGCAATGGCTGAACTCGACTTAACCAATATCTTTAACGACTGCGTGGATCGCCTCGCGCAAGGCCAATCCATCGACGAGTGCCTGCGTCGCTATCCGCAATATGCCTCATCCCTACTCCCGATGCTAGAAACAGGTCTATTGGTGCAACGGATGCGTGTTCAACCTGCCGAAGTTCTGCTTGCTCAAACGCACGTCCGGCGGCGCTTCGAGGATGCCCTGCGCGCTCCGCCCCGCAGAAGGACAAGTGCGGTTAGTCGATTTGTCTATGCCTTAGCCGCCCTCTTGATAATTGGCCTTATTGCGCTCGGCAGTCTAACCGCAGCCTCCCAAAACAGCCTTCCGGGTGACGCTTTATACGGCGTAAAAACCTTCTCCGAAGGTTTGCAGCGTTCGCTCTTTGACAGCGACACACTAGAAGCCGGCTTCGAGCAGCGGCGCATCCAAGAAATTCAGCAGTTGCTAACGCTTGGACGTACCGAGGACGTTGCTTTTAGCGGCACTATCGACTTCCAAAACGGCATCATTTGGACGATTGCCTCGCTGCCCATTACGGTCCCCACAGATATTCCGAATGCCGCAGCCCTTCATGTCGGCGACAAGGTTGAAGTCACCGCCCTCACCTCTGAACTTCATGCGCTCACAGCGCTATCAATTCGCATGATTGAACCAGCACCAACTTCTATACCAACGGTGACTGTGACTACTCCTCCTCAAACATTAACACCAACTGTCACGCCGGCTTTGACCGTAACACCAACATTCACGGCGACAAACCCGATTCCTACCACAACTCCCGTACCACCAACCCAAGCATCTCAAATTACTCCAACGGCTATTTCCTCAACCGAATGTGTTCCCACACGCCCCAATGGATGGGAGTCCTATCAAATTCGGTCAGGTGATACTTTATCCGTCATAGCAACTGGACAGTTCATCTCGTTAGCCGAACTGATGAGAGTCAATTGCATCACCGATGCCAGCCGCATCGTTGTCGGTGAAACGATCTATTTACCGAACACTCCTTCGACTGCCCCAATTGCGACCAATAACAGTAATCAAGGGCCGGGAAGCAACAACTCTGGCATCAATAATTCCGGTAATTCAAATTCAACTGACGATCATGGCGGTGGTGATAATAGTGGACATGGTGGAGGCAATGACGACAGCGGCGGAGGCTCAGATGACCACAGCGGCCCGCACTAAACAAAAAGGCCAGACATTTTTGTCCGGCCTTTTAATATCATCATGTCAAATTTAACGACGACGACTGTTAAGCAAGCTCACATAGTACAGCAGGTTCAAAAGTGCCGTCACAGCCGCAGCCACATAGGTCAACGCCGCAGCCGTCAGAACTTGTCGTGAACCGCCGGCGTCCTCGGTCGATTGCATCAAACCGCTGGCATTCAACAACTTCAACCCACGCATACTGGCATCAATCTCAACCGGCAGCGTCAGCAGCATAAAAGCCACAACCACGCCGTAAAACAGAATGCCTAATTCGAGGAAACCCGTCACATTCAATAGCAAGCCGATCAGAATCAGCCCATATGAAACCATCGGGCTAAAGCGCATCGCAGGAACCAGAAAACTCCGCATCGAGATCAAAATCGACTTTTCGGCGTACTGCTGAGCATGACCCAACTCGTGTGCGACCACTGCCATAGCAGCGACAGAGGGAGTCGTCGCCACATCTTGCGACATCCGTATCACATTCGTAGCTGGATCAAAATGATCGGTTCGCACACCGGCGACACCTTCTAAACCAACGCCTTGCAATCCCGCTGTCTGGATAATGCGCCGAGCCGCTTGCTCACCGGTTACTCCTGCGCTGTTACGGATTTTCGTCCACTTACCAAACGCACTCGAAACGAGGAATTGCGCCCCTAACGACAGAATAATTGCTGGTATGAACACCAACAAGAAATAGCTTGAACTAAACAAACCACCTAGACCATATCCCAATCCCATAGACCAAACTCCATGTTGTCAGAATTCTTACACTTTTATCTTATATGTAGGCACATAAGAGATGTTTTACACGAGAGGTAAGTATCAGATGAGAAATCATGCCCCGCCGAGAATTTCGGTAAGACCTTCGATTGTATTCAATTCCACAGGTAGCAGCATGTTATCGAGTAAACGCGTCTTGCCCATCTTAACAACCAACGACACCAATATAAACTGATCGCTCTTCGTTTCGATCTCACGAAGGGAAACAGCGTCGGCTATTGAAATATAATCGACTTCAGCTAACGGTTCATTTTTCAACACCGATTCAATGACTACGCGAAGTTTATTAGGCTCACGTTCGCCATTTTGATAGGCGAAACTCGCCGCCAGCAACGATTGTCGGATGACTGCCGCTGCCTTGCGCTGCTCAGGTGTCAGGTAAACATTTCGTGAACTCATCGCCAAGCCATCGGCTTCGCGCACCGTTGGACACACTCGAATAGTGATAGGCATATTCAGGTCGAGAGTCATCCGTTTGATAACTGCCGCTTGTTGAGCATCTTTCTGCCCGAAATAGGCTTTATCTGGCTGTGTCAGGTTAAATAACTTGGTGACAACCGTTGCCACGCCCCGAAAATGCCCCGGTCGACGTCCACCCTCTAATCCCTGTGAAACGTTTTCAACCTCAACCCATGTTTGAAATCCCGTCGGATACATGAGATCAGGCGTGGGCGTAAACACGAGATCAACACCTGCCTCTCGCAGCATATCCAAATCACGGGGAACATCACGCGGATACTTGGATAAATCTTCGTTTACCGCAAACTGCGTCGGATTGACAAAGATGGTCGCAATCACCGCGTCATTTTCAGCGCGAGCCTGCTCAACCAAGGCGATGTGCCCTGCGTGAAGCGCCCCCATCGTGGTGACCAACCCGATTGAGCCAGTCAGCCGCGCGCGTGCTTGCCTCAAGGCATCAATTGACTCAACGACTTCCACAAATCATCTCCATAAGCGGTGAATTTCATCAATGATGTCTTGGCTCATTTGTGTACTGTTATCAGCTGTTGGAAATTGTGCAGATTTAACCTCATGCACATATTGTGTGAGCGCATCCTGCATGACCTTCCCGGCATCCGCATATTTTTTGGAATGTTTCGGCCCAAATGACGGATACAGACCCAACAAATCGTGGAATACTTGCACCTGCCCGCTGCAATATGGTCCTGCCCCAATCCCAATCGTCGGGATTTTCAGCTTATTGGTAATTTCCTCTGCCAATTGAGCAGGTACGAGTTCCAGCACTACTGCAAACGCCCCTGAGTCTTGCACAGCCTGAGCATCACAAATGAGTTGCTCGGCGGTATTTTTATCTTTCCCTTGCACACGGAAGCCGCCAAACTGATTGACACTTTGCGGGGTCAGTCCAATATGTGCCATTACTGGAATACCAGCCTGTACAATGCGTTCGATAGCCGGCGCAACCGATTCGCCACCTTCCAGCTTGACCGCACCCACTTCAGTTTCTTGCATCAACCGTGCCGCGTTCTGCATCGCCTGTTCGACACTGACCTTGTAGCTCATAAATGGCATATCGCCGACAATCAGTGCCTTTTGAGTCGCACGCACCACGATCTGCGAGTGATAAATAATATGCTCAAGCGTCACCGGAATTGTGGATTGATGCCCCTGTATAACCATTCCCATAGAGTCGCCGACCAAAAGCATCGGCACACCCGCTTGTTCACCCAGATAAGCGCTGGTAGCATCATAAGCCGTCAGCATCGGGATCAGTTCACCCGCCGCTTTCATTTTTTGGATATCACGTATGGTTAGCCGCATCATCCATCTTCCTTCTTAAGAGAGCTTCAATCAGCCCTGTATCCACACCCTGCGCTGTCGCCAACGGCAGGGTCTGTATAGCCAACTGCGTATATAAATTTGCTAATGTCGGATTGAACTGTTGCAACGCCGCCAAATGAGCTTCAATCGTGCCGACATCCCCACGAACCAGCAGCCCTGTTAAAGCCTTGGGCGTACCCATGACCTGCAAATTTCGCACCATACCAGCTATTACGGTATTTAACGCCAGCGACGACACCTCACTTTCTGCGCCTATATGTGCCAACAATCTTTCGGCGATGGCATACAACGTCACACCATAATTGCTAGCAAAGACCAATGCGCTGTGATACAACGCTTTTTGCCCCGCACCAATAATCAATGTTTGTCCATCAACCGACCTTACAAGTTCTTTCAACCATCGGAGCAAAATAGGCGATTCCGTTTGTATTCCGAAGGCTGCCCCCGATAATTCTCGAACAGATTGTTCGACTTCAGCAAACGGATAAATTGGATGCAAGCTGCCGATCATCACCCCACGACCAACCAGCGCCTCTAAAACACTAGCCTCATGTACGCCTGATGTATGGACAATCGCTTTACCACTGAGTTCGACTTGGCTGAACGTTGCTGCAACTTCACCAACCACATCGTCTAGCACAGTTAGAAAAATTAGGTCTACTGATGCTGCCACTTCTTCGGCTGATGTCGCCACATTCGCACCAATTTCATCAGCCAAAACTTCAGCCCGACTCGCGCTCCGGCTATACACACTCCGAATGACATATCCGCGCGCAAACAATAGACGCGCCAAAGTCACGCCGACTTTCCCAAGACCCACAAATCCGAGAGTTGGACGCTCCGGCATAGTGTTTACTGTGGCGCAAGTGGCGTGGGCGTAGGCACAGGCAGACTAATGGTGATGTTAACCATACAAGCGGCTTTAAGCGCATTAGTAATGTCAAAGACTGTTAATCGGAATTGATACTTGCCGGGGTCGTAAAATGAAGGCACAAACTGCCCCAAATCCCCCACTTCTTTGACTGGAACATTGTATTCGCCCAACACCACAAACTCCCCTTTTGTAGATGGGCCATTGAGTTCAAAGCGATAGGACGAGAAGTTATCAGTGAACGCCGAGCCAATCACACGAACTGGATTAAATAAGAGCTGTCCGTTACCGGGGATTTGGATTTGTGCCTGTGGCGAATCACATCCTTGTGCGGCAGGTGGATTAGGCAAGATAGTCCCAACGGGTGTTACCGTCGGAACATCCGTCGATTGAATTTTGTTAGCATTCGGATCATCACCAATGATGACCCCACTCGAATCAATCGGCGACTGTCCAAAGTTGACGTTTGGCGGCGTCGGCGTTTGAAACGCCGGTTCAACCGCAACACTATTATCTGGATCAGCTACTGCATTGGCGCGAATAGTCGGCGCAACCACATTTTGCACACCGAAGACGATCAAGCCGGCCTGAATCATCACGATCAAGCCAGTAACTGCATTCGCGCGTCGGTAGCGATACATTTCGCGCTCAAGCTCAAATTGGGTCGAGCGCAAGTTATAGCCCGCATTTGACCAACGACGCAGCATCAAAAAAATGCCGACACCAATCAGAATATACAATCCGAGCGCAAGTTGCTCGACGAAAAATACAACGGTCGTCATAGGGAACGAATGACACCCTGTAAAATCGCAGTCAATTTCGGTACGAGTATTTTACCAGCGTCCAACACTTCCTCGTGGTTCGTTTCGATTTCGACATCCACCGTATCAATACACTCATTGGTGATGCCTGAACAAGCCATGACGCTCATCCCGGCATGGCGGGCCACCAGCGCCTCATGCACAGTGGACATACCGACCGCATCCGCGCCAATTGTCCGCAGCATCCGAATTTCGGCAGGGGTTTCAAAGTTTGGCCCGGATAAACAGGCATAAACCCCTTCATGGAGCTTAATACCTTCCGCAGCAGCAACCTGTTTAGCAGCCACCCGCAGTTTCGCGTCGTAAGTATGTACCATTCCCAAAAAGCGTGGCCCGATGCTGTCGTCATTGGGTCCCATAAGTGGATTATTACCCACCATACCCACAAAGTTGATATGGTCGTTAAGCAGCATCAGGTCACCTGTTTTGTATGCCTTGTTCACGCCGCCTGCTGCGTTCGTCAAGATCACTTTCTTGACGCCCATAAAGTGCATGACGCGCATTGGGAAGGTCACTTGTTTCAAACTGTAGCCTTCATAAAAATGCGCCCGTCCCTGCTGCGCGACGACCACCTTCCCTTCTAAATAGCCAATTACTAATTGACCGCTATGTCCGACGACCGTCGATTGGGGCCAGCCGGGAATATCGTGGTAAGCAATAGCCACCCGATCTTCGAGCGTATCTGCCAATCCGCCGAGGCCAGAGCCTAAGACCAAACCCACCACGGGCTGTAAGGATGTCCGCTCACGAATGACGGCGACTGCTTTTTCATAATCTGCATGTGTGTAATTCATCTACACGTTATCCAAACGAGCTAGAGTAAATAATGCGCGCCATTATACCGTGTCCGTCATCAAGCGGGCTATTCCAGAAAAAATAGCTCCGTGAGTAGGTAAATAGTCCGGATTTTTAGGCGTAAGAAAACATTTTGAGTTAATATCGAATCAAATAGTTGGAGCTTTGCTATGGATTTGGGGCACGACAAAGTTATAGCCCATTATTCTGAGGCTTATCAAAAACTTTATAATCGCAGACCGCGTGACATCCAAAATTTGGATAACGGCTGGGTTCTCGTCAACGGCGCGCGCATGAGGATCACCGAGCTAGAGTATTTGACGGTGCAGCTTCAGCAAGAAATCAACCAAGATTTGCTTAAACGTCGTAACGTCGTGACGCGCCTATTGAAGTGGCTTAAACAATAATCCCCATATCTTGTTCAGATTGTTTTTGTAAGTCGCTTCTGACCTCGTTCTACCCCTAAACACGCTCAAAGTTAGAAAATGGTTTGTCCCTAACCCACAATAGACAGCAATTGTTAGCCCTCTGATGCTTCTCCCCCTATAATATCCACAACTTACGTCCCATTACATCACATCAGCCTTATAGAGAGTCGGCATGAATTCTTTCCAAGAAACGCAGCGTCAGATTCGTATCGCGATTGTGGCTATCGCCATCATTTTTGCTATTGGCGTAGCGGGCTTCATGCTCATCGAGAAACTGACGCTGCTGGATTCAATCTGGTTAACCGTGATTACCTTAGCAACCATCGGCTATGGGGATATTGTCGCCCACTCCCCAGCCGGTCGGCTCTTCACCATCTTGCTGATTCTCTTCGGTCTTGGGGCGGTTGCCTATGGCCTGCAAGCGACCGCAGGCTTCTTCCTAAGCCCCGGCGTGCGTGACCTCCGTCAACGCCGCCGCACACAGCACCATATTGACAACCTCAAAAACCACTTCATTATTTGTGGCGCAGGGAAATTGGTCGATGAAACAGTCAAGACCCTACTTGAAAGTGCCAACGCGGACTCCCACGCCCATCATCACTTTTATGATCTTTTTCATACCCGCGAAACACTGCTAGACATCGTGGTCATCGTTACCCCAGATCCTGCCTTCGCGGCCCATCTCCGCGAAAACGAACTGCTGGTCATCGAAGGTGATCCTACTGAGGACGATATACTCAAACGCGCAGGTGTGATCCACGCTCAAGCCATGATGGTCATGCTCGATGACGACACCGAGAGTCTCTTAACCGTACTCACTGCTCGCAGCCTGTGCCCGGATATAGACATCACTGCCGCCGCACTCGATGAGCAGCTTGCCAACAAAATGATTCGCGTTGGCGCAAATGGGGTGATTGCTCACTACGACTCGGCGGCACGTTTCCTCAATAATGCCACCCTACGCCCCGCTGTCAGCGAATTTTTCTCTAGCATTTTGTTCACCCACAATTCCGCTATCACCACGATTCCACTTGATCTCGCCGAAGACTCACCTTGGATTGGTCGTGAGCTAGGCACATTAGAGTTGTACCAAAAATTTGAAGCAGGTGTGATCGGCATCCGTCACGATGACGGAATCTATCAATACGCCCCTGATGAAGGTCATATCCTGCGCGAACGTGAAGTTCTGATAACGGTTGTGCCTGCCAATCATTCCGCCGAATTACGTGCAGCCTGCCGCGCACCCGGCGCAAGCCAACCCCGCTTACCCAACTGGCAGCGTCTGCCCTTGCCCTTGAAACCACACCTACTCCCCAGCAATATCTATAGTCTCGAAGACAGTGAGCAAATCATCAACGACATGTCGCAGCACTTCATCATCTGTGGAACAGGCCGCGTCGCACGAAACGCCATTAACCAGCTTGATCCAAGTCGTCCCTTTGTCATCATCAGCGATGATGAACTCTATTCCAACGAACTGATCGAACGTGGCTTCCGTGTGGTGCAGGGACAGCCCTCAAATGAGTCGATCTTGCGTAAAGCGGGGATTGAACGCGCCCTCGCGATTATGGTCGCCCTCGAAGACGATGCCAGCAGTGTGATGACCGTGTTAAACTGTCGCGGTTTCAGCAAACGCTTACTGATTACCGCCACCGCGCAGCACGAAACTATGATCCCCAAGCTGCGACGCGCGGGCGCGGATCGAGTCGTCACGCCATTTCAAGTCGCCGCCCAATTTACCTTATTGGCAACCACGCGTCCTGCTGTCAGCGATTTTCTGCAATTTGTGGTCTATAACTATCACGCCCAAATCGAAACGACAGAATTATATATGCAGGACGACTCACCTTGGATTGGCTCAACCATTGACGATTTAAAGCTGGCTTCCAAATTCAACGCGGGTGTCATCGGGGTACGCAAAGCCGACGGACGTTATCATTATGCGCCGAGTTCACAATTCACACTTAAACCGAACGAAGTGCTGATTGTCGTCACGCCCATGAAATACTCGGATGAACTTCGCACGCTAGCACATGGCAGCACCACTCGCCGCCCCTCATCCCTACGAACGGGTCGAACAGGCAAGCTACCGATCTAATCCGGCCAATCTACGTTCTTGGCGGTAATCTTCAGGGGTATCCACATCACGCAGCACACTGTCCGTATCAACGTTCACATAACCAATGCGATCTTTATGACGGTCAATCACATCGCGCGGTGAGCCGTCCTCAGGCAAATCCAATATCTCGCCCCAATACCGTCGGTCGATCAAAATCGGATGCCCACGCCGCATATGATAACTCGGCGCGATAATGTCCCCAGTACCTTCGGCGTAAGCCATCATCACCTGCGATACAATCTTCGGCTGAATACGTGGCTGATCGCCCAGCACGACCAAGGCCGCGCTGATATGGGCTGGCATGGCCTTCAATCCTGCCTTTAATGACGAGAGCATTTCGCCCGTGGTGTATTGCTCATTGTGAACAGTATCCGCTCCGCTGCGTGAAACAATCTGCCGCACTTCGCCCGCCCGATGTCCAGTCACAACCGTGATTTGTGGTACGCGCGCTAAGGAAAGTTGCTCAATAATATGCTCGATAATTGTCCGGTTTCCCCAAGGCAGCAGCACTTTCGGTTGTCCCATCCGCCGTGACATGCCCGCCGCCAGCACCACAGCACCGATGTGCTTCTGCACTTCAAAAATGGGTTCGCTTCCGCGTACTGAGCCAAGTGCCACACTATGAATACGTGACGAGCGCAGGATAAATTGGGCGATCAAGCGCGCTCTTCCCCGCGCATAACCATGTGAGGCGGTCTGGTTCAACAGCACTACGATACGTGCATTTGGGGGTACGCCGCGTAAACCGAGTTCATCGTCCCGCAAAACTTGGGCAACCCAAGGTGATTTGACTCGGTTACCAAGCAAGAATCCATAGCGCTCGTCAATGGCGGTCGCGTTATAAACATGCTCATCATCCAAGGGCTGCCCCAACACCGCCAAGGATGCCATCGGCACAACCAAGGTTGTTTCAGGGGGGATATTGGGTTCGTCAAAAAAAGGTGCTTTCAGCGGCAGCCCGTCAGATTGATCGGCTTCTATCAACATTACATCTGAATCAACAGCATCTAACAAGCGGGGGATTTGATTCACGTCTGGCCCGTGAACTTGACTGTTCTTAATATCGTTGTAGAGGAATACAAATCGGTTCTCGCCCAACGCCAAAGAAAGATGAGCGATACCATCATCAAGCGTCGTGGAATAAGGCATCAAATCCAGTTCATCAATCGAAATTTGTGTGGTCGTAGTCGCCAAAACACGCAAACCGGCTTGGGCGAGTTCGTGCCCCAAAGCAATTAAAGCCGATGTCTTGCCCCCTGCCCCAATGAACGCCACCACATCACCGGGAACAATTTCAAACGCTTTTTGAAGTTTCATATCCCGGTCTCACAACACTTTCGATTGGATTGTTATACACCACCTATGACAAAAAAGAAAATAAGTTCGACAGTTTTATTACAGAACGCCAACACCTTCGCGCCGCAAAGTCGCCACCACGCGTTCGGGTGTCATCGGTATCGAATCGATCCATACGCCGGTCGCATCATGGACGGCTGCCGCAATCGCGGGAGCGAGTGGCAAAAACGGCATTTCTGCCATCCCACGCACACCCCAAGGCCCAACGGGGTCTGCATATTCCAAAACAACCGACTTTACTTCTTCCGGCACATCCAAAATCGTGGGTATCAAATAGGTCGAGAGGTATGGATTGCGTATCTTCCCCTCAACTGACACTAGATTTTCCATAATGGCATAACCCTGCGCTTGAACCACACAGCCTTCAATCTGGGCTTTCACCAATTCGGGGTTGACCGCTTTACCGACATCATTCGTGGAGATTACCCGTACCACACGCACATGTCCGGTTTCAATATCCACTTCCACTTCGACGGCTTGTGCCACGTAGCCATAGGCGAAGTTCGGTTCGCTTCGTCCGGTCATTGGGTCATACGGGGTAGTCTTGGGTGGACGATATTGATAAGTGGCAATCGCCGGACGTTCCTCGCGCTTCCACAACTCTAAGGCCTGCTCACCTGCCCCTTTGATAGCGTTGCCCGCCATAAAGGTCAAACGCGAAGCCGACGCACTGCCTGATGTATTAGTTTCAGCCGTATCGTGTCCAATCAAACGCACCTTTTCAATCGATACACCTGTGGCTTCTGCCGCCATCTGCACAAAGACGGTGTGCGCCCCTTGCCCGACATCCGCACCCGCCTGTCGGACAATCACTTCTTCAATCTCGCCATTACCATGAATTTCGACGGTCGCCCAACTTTGCTCCGGGAAGCCAAAGCTGTAACCCACATTTTTGAAGCCACAGGCGAAACCGATACCACGCCGCAGCGAGGGGTCGCTGGGTTGATGAGTTGCTGGATGTTTCCACCCTAAAGCTGCATCCTTCGTCCAGACGCTTTCAGTCGCACATCGTTCCACCACCTCTGGCATCGAAACCCCCTTGGGGAATGGCGTGCCCACGCTGGCGATACTCCCCTCGTGGATGACGTTTCGCATCCGCAATTCAACCGGGTCGATATTCAAAACCTCAGCCAAACGGTTCATCTGGCCTTCGGCTGCCAACGCGCCTTGCGGCCCGCCAAATCCACGAAATGCACCTGTGGGAATGTTATTGGTCAGAACGGCATAGGTATCGAGATGAATATTGGGGATTTCGTAGGGGCCGGTGCTGCACAAATTAGCATTACCCAAGACCTTTGTTGAGGTGTAATTGTATGGCCCAGCATCCCCGATCACAGTCGCTTCAGCCGCCACAACCTTGCCTTCTTTGGTTGCGCCCCATTTCGCCTTAATGCGGATCGGATGTCGTTTGTGGTGATATTGAATCGATTCCTCACGGCTCCAAATAATTTTTACGGGGCGGCGCAAGGAATGTGCTGCTAACGCTAACACAATCTGCACCGACATATCTTCACGCCCACCAAAAGCGCCGCCGATAGCCGGATAAATCACCCGCACGCGATCTTGCGGCAACCCCAGCGCGTGGTAAATCTGCTCCTGATCTTCATGCACCCATTGACCCGCAACCACCACCGTCACACGGTCTTGTTCATCAATATAGCCAAGTCCCGCCTCAGGTTGTAGAAAAGCGTGTTCTTGGTAACCAGTGCTGTATTCACCCTCCACGACCACATCAGCCGCCGCCCAGCCCGCCTCCATGTCGCCTTTGCGAATACGATAATGACACAAGATATTATTGGGATTGTTTTCGTGGATTTGTGGTGCGCCATCTTGCATCGCTGCTTCGGGGTCAAATACGGCTGGCAAATTCTCATAAGAAACATTGATGAGCTTTACCGCTTGCGCGGCAATCGCTTCCGTTTCAGCCACCGCCACCGCCACGTAATCCATATAGCAGCACACAATATCCGCTTCAGGAACTTGACTATTGCTGTCGGGGCCGCATATCACAGGTTGATCTTTGGTCACCAAACCATATTCATTGTGGGGAACATCTTTGGCAGTAAAAATCCGTACCACACCCGGCAGTGTTTCAGCCGCTTGCTTATCAACACTAACTACACGCGCATGTGCTTTATCGCTAAAACGGATCTTCATCCAAAGCTGCCCATCCATATTGATGTCACTCGGATAGGGCGTTTCTCCGGTCACTTTGCCGACGGCATCCAGTCGTTTTATATTTTGCCCTACGGCGATTGTGGTGTCTTTCGGCATTGCTGTTCCTCAACGATGAACGTCATTTCGCGCCGAGATTATTGATCGGCAACGATTTTTTGTACTTAAACTTCCGCGGCGATGTTACTGCGGACCGTAGCTTTTTGTTGTAGTCGATGGGCTTCCTGCGTAAAAATACGTCGCAGAATTGCTACAGCGGTCGCGTAGGTTGGATCAACCCCCGCGAAACTCAGGTTGCTTGAACCGAGCGTTTTCCCCTTACTCATCGGTGTATCGGACGCATAATGCAAAAAGCCAATATCAAACGGCACACCGTACAAATTCACAATTTCGTTATAGGGATGAAGTTTGGGACGGAACGCCTCATATATCGACGACAAGAACGGCCCGGCTTCCATCTCAATATCAGTGTAACCTTCTTGATAAAACACGCCCATATAACGGGGATTCTGCAAAAATGTTCCCGGCACGCTGATGCCTTTTTGGTTATCCAGCACCATGCCATAAGTCAAATACGGCGCAATATCCAACGCCGAAAAGCAGTTCTGGAACATATAGGTATTCTGTGAGTGTTCGTCATGAATAACATTGGGGATCATCACATCGCCTACACGCCCATTTAGTGTCGCCGACTTCCCCATGATATACACACCGCGCAAACTGCCAACCCGTTCGGTCACGCGATTAAGCAGTTCGTAGGCCGCCAACCCTAATGGGTAGTCAATATTGAGAATCAGGGCATCACTGCTTGCCAAACGCGACTCATCCGCCACATCATGCAAGCGTTGATCCATCCAATCCAAACGCAGCCGATTCAGATCAATCACCTGCGCTTCAATATCAAAACCGTAACGGCTCGGCACGCGATAAATACCAATCGTTCGCTCATCAGCCGTCAGCGAATCACGCACCTTTGGCCCGCGATCTGCCAAATACTTTTTAAGGACGTAATACAGCAGGTTATCCAACCCTTTGCGGCTGTCACTGTCGCGGATCGCCTGATATTCCGCAATGAGATTGCCCTTGCTCAATTGTTCGATGTATTCCGCCAGATTGTGTTCTTCACGTTGGGCAAAACCGGTCAGCAAATTGGCGAGGCAGTGCGTATTACTCGACACAAAATAAACGGGACGGTTCTCGATGTCGATTTCATCTAGTTGGCTATCAATTTCCGACCACCAATAGGCCGTCGCCCGTCGATAATCCGCCAGCGAACCTGCCAGCATCCGCAACCCGATATGCTTGCGACGCTGCGAGATTTGGAAGAGCGTTTCAGTAAAGCGCTCACCCCAAACCACTTCCAAGCGCTTGAGTTCTTCTAAACTCACATACAGCGTCTCGGCGAGCAGTTGATAACCGGCTTTGTCCAGCTTCTCGCCACGATGAGCCTCCAAAAGCGCCTTGACATCCTCAACTTGAAGGAGGTTATGCAGCTTATTCCACTCGATTTGATAAGCCGTAAGTGTTGGCATCAAATCATCAATATCCGAACGACTCGCGATAAATACAGCCAGCGCATTTTTACCGTCAAAATGCATACGCCGCCGCCGTCCGGGGGCAGTTACACGCTGCCAGTCTTGTACATCCGTATAACCTGCCTCGATAAACGAGCGCTCAATCTGCCCGATCAGCACCTGTTCCACATCCAACATACAATCCGGCAGCCGCAAACTGGCATAGGTCAGCGCCGCCGTATCTGGCTCGGTATTCCGCGCCAATTGATGCAGCGATGACTCCATTGCCAAATGGCTCTCCACTAGCGTTTCGATCTGAATCAAATGGCTGGAACGCAGCAGTGAATAATACGTCCGCATGTAAAGCTGGATTTCTTCGCTGCCAGTCTTGGGAACAGTACGATCCATATAAATTACCGCGCCCTACCTTGACGGTTAATTTCACGCTGCTTGATCTTACGCGCCATCTTTTGATTCACCATCACTTTACGATCTTTCGCCATCTGAATTTCGGTCACAGCACTCTTCTTGCGCGGCACAGCAAACGCCACAATCAGCGAAAAGATCATGGCAAACAACGCAAACAAGATTACACCAACAATAATCGGCACTTTAGGATCACGAGGGAAGCCTCGCAGGGAACTACGCAAATAGGTAACGGTCGGATCCGTAAACACAAACGCTAGCGCAGCCGACGATAACGCCAACAAGAATCCCAATACGGGCCAAAACGCTCTCCCGCGCGGTGGGGTTTTACGGGGCATACTCATACGCCTTCTCCTTGATTAAGTTGTTTTTTACTGGCTTCTTCAAATGCCTGTACTATTTTGTAATAGCCGGTACAGCGGCAAAGATTCCCCGTAATACTCTGTTGGATTTGCTCATGCGTCGGCTGAGGAAACTCCTCTAGCAACTTCGCACCCGCCATCAAAAACCCCGGCGTGCAGAATCCGCATTGAACCGCGCCCTGCTCTACAAACGCGGATTGGATGGGATGCAAATGCCCATCTTGTTTCAATCCCTCGACAGTAACAATATTCGCACCATCCGCGCGTGGGGCCGGAACCATGCACGACATCACCGCAGCACCGTCCAAAAACACGGTACATGCTCCACACTCACCTTCGGCACAGCCTTCTTTCGTTCCCGGAAATCCAACATCATCGCGCAAAAATCGCAGCAGGATTTTGTCTTGTCCGCTGCGAACCCTATACTCTTCGCCGTTAACCGTAACCGTAATCGCCTGCTGACCATCAATCTGCCGCATTGCCTTCAACTCAGGCGCATCCTCCGCACCCCACAACATCGCAGGCTGATGCGGCCAGTTCGCCCGTTCGGTTCCTGCTGCTACTGACCGCAGCGCCCGCGCTACCAGCACCCGAATCATCTCGCTGCGATACTCCGCCGTACTGCGAATATCGTCAATCGGCGTAGGTGTCGCTTCCGCCAACCGCGCCGCATCTGCAATCGCCTCTGGTGTTAATTTGCGACCAATGAGCGATTGCTCCGCCACCGGCACACGAATAATTGTTGCCGCGACACATCCTAAAGTAATTGCCGCCTGTGTTATTGTTTCGCCGTCAAACTTGAGCAGCGCTGTCACATTGACAACCGAAATCGCCTGCGCCCGACGCAGCCCTAACTTAATGAAAATGCCCCGTTCGTTGCTCGAAAGTGCCGGGAAAGTAATCGCGGTCAACATTTCATCGGCCCGCATGACAGTTCGACGCAAGCCTGTATAAAAGCTGCTAAGTGGTATGCTACGTTCGCCTTCCATCGAGGCCAATGTGACCTCCGCACCCAAGGCCATCAATGGCGAAATGGTATCGTTTGCCGGTGATCCGGTGATGACGTTACCCGCCACCGTCGCCCGATTGCGAATTTGCGGCGCGCCAACTTCCCATGCCGCTTGTGCCAGTGGAAAACCACGCTCAACCACCAAGTCACTGCCGACAACTTGATTATGGGTAACCAACGCGCCCAATCGGATATGGTCGCCATGTAATGTAATTGCATCCAAGCCTGCCACGCGGCTAATATCAATCAGCACTTCAATTCCTTGGCGCTGATGACGTTCCAACTCAATCAGAAGATCAGTTCCGCCAGCAATAATCCTTGCCTTTTCACGGTATTGCGCCAGCAGTTCCAACGCTTCTGCGATTGAACTTACATTAAAATATTGACTCCACATAACAACCGCTAACCCGCCCTTCCACCATGTTTAGATCACTATAGCACAGGTTATATATCTCTCAGCACGATTCCACTTTAAGAAGTTTTAAGAACTACTTACCCCAGCCTGATCAATCGTCATCAGCATGGAGGGGTTAATGTTGTAAATTTCTGTACTTTCATAACGGGTATGGGTCACGGTGCGGCGGTCATAAGTATGCACATGTCCATGTAGCATATAGCGTGGATGATACCAATCCATGAACTTGAGCAGCGCCCCAAATCCCCGATGCGGCATATCCTCTGCATCATGAATACCCCGCGGAGGCGAATGGGTCACCAGCACATCAACCCCAAAACCAAACTTCATCCGCCGATAGCGCAATCGCAGCCCCGCGCTTAAGACCATCCGCGACATTTCACCTTCAGTGTATTGGATCGGACTATTGTTATAGCGTATCGACCCTTCTAGCCCATAAAATGATAGACCACCGTACTCGATTAGCCGCCCCTGTAAATCCTCACCACCCGGTGGTGATTCTTTGTAGCCCTCATCGTGATTCCCGCGCACATAAAAAAGCGGTACATTCAAAACCGAGGTGATAAACTCCAAATAAACAGCAGGCATATCACCACAGCTAATTAAGAGTTCCACATCCGAATATTGTCGCCGCAGATTCACCGCACTTTCCATTTGCGGCATCACCGTATCACTAACACATAAAATCTTCACGCGCCTACCTAAAAAGATATTTAACTTATTGCTTCCCTGTTGAGATCAAATCTTCCACTTTCATTTGTTCATCGCCCATCCAACGCATCGCACTGCCGTCACCGCCGTGCCGCAGCATAGTAATTTGCGCCATGATGCTAATCGCGATTTCTTGCGGAGTCTCGGCATTGAGTTCTAAACCAATCGGCGCATAAACTCGCTGGAAATCTGCATCTTTCAATCCACGTTCCTCATGCAGCGCCTTCATCGTCAACGCCCATCGACGGCGACTACCAATCAAGCCGATATAGGCCGCGTTGGTTGCCAGCAGCGCCGGAACCAGATCAATATCAACCGGTAATCCACGTGTGACCGCTGCGATATAAGTTTGCGTGTTAATCGTCACTTGCTGGGTAATTTGGCTCGGCTTGCAAACCACGTAGCCCGCCAGCCCCTTCACATATTCGGGATTGCAGTAGGCCTCCCGATCATCCGACAGGACAACACGCCATCCCGACCATAAGCCTAACTCTGCCAATGCTTTACCGACATGTCCGCCACCAATCACCAACAGCGTCGGTGGAGCGCCAACCGGTTCGATGAAAACTTGTACTGTCCCGCCACAAATGCCCGGATCACCATTTGCTAAATCGTTCAGGGTATAGCTTGGCATCCGCGTTTTGCCATCTTGGATTGCTACCAATGCCTCTTTGACCACCAGCGACTCCATTGCGCCGCCGCCGACTGTGCCGACAATTGTGCCGTCCTGTCGCACCAGCATCTTGCTGCCCGTGTGGCGCGGGACACTCCCCGTCACACTCACGACAGTTGCCAGTGCTACCAATTCGCCTTTCTCTTTGGCGGCTAACACAGCCTCAAAAACAGCACTTTCTACGCTCATCCTTTGATTTCTACCTCACCAATAAACAATCGGTTTTGGTCATCACCACCACTCGGTGGCAAGCGTTGTTGTGTGATGGGATCGTACATTCCAATTGCTACTTGATACTTCCCCGGTGGCACTCCTTTTAAGTCTACCGTAATTGTGTCATGAAGCACACCCGGCAGCCAATTTCCCGGCGGCAGCGTCCCATTTCCCGGTCTCATATCCAATTGAGCGACAGGTGGCTGATTTTTATCAGCATAAAGGTGAACAAAAACCTTGTAATCGCCTTTGGCGTTGCCATCGGTATACCACTCAAAATTGACACCTAACTTCGCCTGATCTGGTTGATAATCCAACTCCGCTGAACCCAGTTGTATCCTTCCATCTTGGAATGTAGCGAGTAGGCTTGCAAATTTGTTAGCAGTGAGGTCAGGTACATAACCATAAACAACATGGTTATAAGGCATATAATAGTTGTTTAGCACATGTGGAACAATACGAATATGTGTATTTTCAGGTTTGATGCTCAAGTATTTTGCTGGAATAAGAGTCGGTATCTCTAGCCAATTTCCCGGAAGCTCAGGAATCCATCGCGTTGCCACAAAATGATCGTTCGCATAAATATCAATCGTACCACTTGCAAGTGGGTGAATCCGCGTAACAAGTAACGTACTATATGAGTTATCAGCATTTCGTCCCCTTATATCAAAACTCTCTTCCCCATCAATACGCCGCCCGCTGTCTGTAATCCGACAAATCGTGTAGCAATTAAGGTAATCAAACTCATGCGTTTCGGTTGGAAATCCAATCAAAGGCACATGATCAGCCCACTGATAATTATGCTTCGCCTCATCCTTTAAATTTCCCACGTCAATAAAATCTGCTGCCAAGGCGTAAACGTGATTGGGCGGTGGATCACTACATTGTGGGAAATAATTGTCACAAATACTAGGTTGCAGGGCTAAAGCTTCTGCTAGATTAATAGCTCCCCAATCCGGCTTATAAATCCCCTGAAAATTGGCTGCCAACGCCACATTCGCGTTATTATCCAACTCAACCGGAAAACCTACCAACGGCTTACCGTAAATATCCGTATCCGCGATCATCCCTAGTCCATAGCCATGCCCATACCCATAGGAGGCGATATAATCAGGTTTCTCATTCATCAAAAACTCGGCGACCGCCCCCGGCCCATTCCGCCAGTAATCGGCTGCGCCTTTCGTAGTCAGCCCTACGATGTCGAGCGTTGTTCGCCCACCCATATAGCGCATCATCCCTACGTCATGCACCGCCACCACAGCGTCCTTCGGAGTATTAGCCTCTAACCATCTCGCCATCTGTAATGGTTGTGCATACACGTACCCCACATTCAACCCGTAATACCGCCAAAACTGGACGCTCGTCACCCCCGCCACCACTAACATCATCCCAATAATCACGTACCTCAAAGCCTGCACCCAATCTTTACTTTGCTGGAGATTTTTTTCCCGTGTACTACTCCCTCCCCTGTATACGGGGGAGGGTTGGGGTAAGGGTTCCGAATATTCTGTGACATTAACTTTTATTTCTTCTCTAAATTCTTTGTGTCTTTTTGGTAAAAAAGGTATTCTGCCTTTATAACTTACAACTACTCCTATTCCCCAGCCCGCCAGCGGAAACAGCAATGCCATGAACGGCATCTGATAGCGTTTGAAATGCCAGAAAACCGTATCGAGCGTTGCCAGCATGGCTGTACCGATCAGCAGCCACAGCACCAACATCACGCCGATAGCCCGCAACTCAAGCCTTGCCAGCAGAAGTCCGATCCCGATCAACGCCACTACCAACAGCAGCGGCATAATATATAAGCCTTCGTGCGGACTGATTCCTGTACCAAACTCCACCCAAATTTGTACGAAGTTGCCGATAATCCGCCGGATCACATCATCCCAGTAAAATGGCACACTCCCCAAGATCGACTTCGCCGCATTACCCGAAGCCACCGCCGAACCCGTTAGCAGCCAATTCACCAACGGCTGCACCCCCACAGCCAGTACTGGAATAACTAATCCAGCTTGTACCCATCGGCGCGCGGAGCTGGCTTGTACGGGTTTGCCGCTGACAAACCCCCGCCCCTTTCGCCTGACCCACCATACGATTACCACCGCAATCACCGCCAGTAAACCACCTTCAGGCCGGATGAGCACCAACGCCGTTGCCCATAAAATAAACACTCGTAACCCACTGCCCTCAGTAACGATCTTCATCACAGAATACAATGTTCCCAGCGTAAACAGCATCGCCAATCCGGTTTCCATGCCGCTCATGAAGTGCCATGCCACTGGCCCATCCACACCAAAAGCCACCGCGACCAAAACTGCCAGCCAATCACCCATACCTAGCAGCATTACCAGCTTGTAGACCAACCACATGGCGCAGACCATCGCCACCACGCCGATAGCCATCGCCCACAAACCAAGGTTTAGACCTTGAAAGCCGATTAAATAACCGATTGCCAGCACATAAGGGTAGAAAAAGCTGGTTGCGCCGGAGGTTGCAGGCAAACCGGGGTTATAAATATAGGGTTGGCCCGCTGCCATCTGCCGCGCATATTGAAAGTGGATATAAACATCATCCAGCGGCATCACCAAATCGCCATGACCATTCAACAAACTCGACACGACATAAGCGATAAACGTGATACCCGCGATAGCACAAAACAATGTCCAAATAACAAGCGAGCATCTACTGGAGACGCTCGACAACATTTTATTCATCATGCTCCCCATTCTACCGCCGATTGGGAGCTTGACGGAATAGAACTTTTATTCTAAAATAAGGTGTGGTCTTTTATTTGTATAGAAAGTTCCAAATCTCAATACCGTTTTATGAAATCATTCTGTATTTCTCTGTGTGCTTAGTGCCTCTGTGGTTACATGAATTTGCACTCTCGGCGGATTACTCCCGTTGAGCCGCCGAAGTGACACTGCCATTTGTGCAGCGGATCGCTCCCTTAGTGCCACCGCTGCACTGGCGGATCACTCGGCTGTATCCGCCAACTAAAAATGTCAATTCAGCGGATTTGCGGGAGCATCCCGCCTGTCATTTCGGCGGAAAATCTGCACAAATTGCAATTTCTGCCATATTTGCGAATCAAAAAGGTTAGACAGAAAACCTCTAACTAACCTTTGCGCTGTTTTAATCGTCGAACTTGATTAAGCCAAAAGCAAATCGCTAATAGCTAACTGCCCACCTAATTCGAATACCCATCCGAGAACGTGTCAATCATCAACCGGACATCCTCGCCCAACGGATAAAGGATCGGGCAAGTCGCTCCATTCCGGACATACTCTCGCACCTTCGCCCGCACTTCTTTCGGTGTGCCGGAGGCCGTAATCATCTGCACCACATCATCCGGTACAAGGTGCATCGCTTCTTCGATCTGTTCCTCGGTCGCAGGCCACGTCAACACCTGCCCAATCTCGTCGAGTAGTTCTTGCTTAACACCACTAGCCTTCATAATGTGAGGCTGTTGACCGAGATATTGGGTCACCAACTTACGCGCCCCATCCAGCGCCTTCTTCCGGTCGTGGTCAACCGAACACACCACCAATTGAGGACGGTCAATATCATCCAACGTCTTACCCGCCTGCTTCGCGCCCTCTTCCAGTTGGGCTAACGCGCCCTCATTATATTGGGGCGAAACGAGGTAATTCAATACCGCCCCATCCGCAATTTCGCCTGTTAGCGCCATCATCTTCGGCCCGGTCGCGCCAATATAAATCGGGACATTACGTGGTTCTTTCCGCCCATGAACCACATCCAGCTCGACATCATCCAAGTTGACGAACTCGCCATGAAACGTCACCCGCTTTCGAGCTAACAAATCACGCACCGTCGTCACCACCTCGCGCATCGCCAATAATGGTTTGCTGCGATTAATCCCCACCTTCTGCGCCAACGGATCCCACCATGCACCAATCCCACAAATAATCCGGTCGGGCGCAAGATCATCCAACGTCAAGAACGTGGCTGCGATTACCCCGGCGTTTCGCGTCCAATTGTTAATCACGCCGGAGCCAATCTTGATGCGCGTAGTCGTCGCCGCGAAGGCCGCCATCGGGACAACCGCATCTCGCACAAGTCGGCTTTCAGCCTGCCACACAGCTTCGAAACCACGCGCCTCGGCATATTGGACATATTTAATTGCGTCTTGGAGAGAATGTGCGTCTTGCAAATAAAGCGCAACCCGGTCAGCCATAATTTTCCCCCATTTTGACAAGAAAATCGGGCTGCGCTTGTGGATTAAGAGGAAGCGTAACCCTTTGATAATTCGCTGTAGGATTTTAAATCAGCCGGCATATCAATATCCAGTGACAACCGCTCTGACTCATAGACATGAACTTCTGCACCTATCTCATGAGCCTTATCAACATGGCGCCGGAAACTGCCCGGCCCATAAGCATAGTCAAATAATCCCGGTGGTCGAATGAACATCGCGTTCGTTCCATCTTGATGTTTATCGGTAGAAATGACCACCGAAGGCTCATTTTCACCCATTCGGATAATCGCCTGCACATCTTCTTGCTCAATCAGAGGTAAATCGGCTGGCAGGATGAGAATGGCACTCCCATTCAAGCGGCTAATCACCTGTGTCGCACGCATCAAGGCCGCGTTTAATTCTGGTGCGCCGCTTTCCTGCACGGTCCGCGCACCATATTCCCGCGCAATCGCCAGCGCCTTGTTATCGCGGCTAATAACCAACGTGCCCATCAATTGTGGGATATGTTGTACCACACTCAACACATGCCGGAACATCATCTCGGCAAGATGTTGGCGTTCCTCAGGTGATAGCACCTGTGAAAGTCTCGTTTTGGCTTGATTTAACGGTTTAACCGGAATAATAACCCATACACCCATGACGTATCGTGCAGCCTTCACCAGAATATTTCTCGATGAATAAATTGCACACTACCTCCTTTCGCTAACATCTTAAATGCGAAAGAACCTACTACCATCGCTCAATCCACTCTAGCACACTTCGGGCTAAAGCGGCCTTAATCTCATCGGATTTCATAATAGTTTCAAATTTCGTCATGTGTTCGAGTGGCAATTTCAAATCCCCGTCGACCACATCGTATACGAACCCATTAATCAAATCCCCATAATAATGGGCTATTACCTCTGCTGACACAGCCGTATGACCTAATTCCAGCATGAGCTTAGCGGCTGGGCCTTTGATAGCTTCACCGCCCACAATCGGGCTAATTGCCACACGGGGAATATCCCGCTTCGTAATCAAATCACGCATTCCCGGTACGCTCAAAATCGGATCAATCGAGAGCCAAGGGTTGGATGGACCGATCAGCAATACATCCGCTTCTGTAACGGCCTTTTCAACTTCTACACTAACCGATGACTCCTTGATTCCAACTAAATGCAGACTCTTGACCGTCGGCTGCCAGCGATAGCGCACAAAATAGGTTTGGAAATCAATTTCGCCGTATTCCTTGGTATCAACAATAGTCGCTACGGGAGCGTCCGTCATTGGTAAAATCTGCTGACGAATACTTAGTTTTTTTGTTAGGCGGCTTGTGATCTCAGTGAGAGGTAGCCCTTCTCGCAACCAGCGCGTCCGTAATAGATGGGTCGCTATATCTTGGTCGCCTAAGCCGAACCACGCATCCTCACCGTATCGGCGCATCGCAGCAATCGTATTAAAGGTATCCCCTGCTACACCCCAACCATTTTCCTTGTTGACCACCCCCGACAACGTATACATGATCGTATCAAGATCAGGGCAAATTCTCAGCCCATAGAGCCAAGTATCGTCGCCTGTGTTCACAATTACAGTCAAAACTTCAGGAGGCAAAACCTGCGCCAAACCGTAGGCAAGTTTCGCCCCACCGACTCCGCCGACCAACACCACCACTTTCATCGCCAAATCACACTCGCTTCCAAAGGTTTGCGGGTTTTCTCACGCGTCTCTGCCGGATACCCCATCGTCAACAGCGCTTGTGGCTGCCAATCGTCTGGTAACCGCAATGCCTCTTTGACCACATCTGGACAAAACAACGGCGCGCACATCCAACACGCGCTCAAACCCACATCCTGTGCCGCTAAGAGAATATTCTGCCCCGCCATCGCCACACTTTGCACAGCCATCAAGTATTCATTCTGGTTGCGCTTCGCATCGGTATAAATATCCATATCAACCATCGATAGACACAGTGCAATCAAAATTGGCGCATTTGTTATCCGCGAATACGAGCGCCCTGCATCGGCCTCAATCAACTCCGACGACATACCGTCAGCCTGTAAATCGTGTCGCAGCCTTATCCCCATCGCTTGCGCCAACTGCTCTTTTTGTAATTGTGTTTCAATCACCGCAAACCGCCAAGGCTGTCGGTTATGAGCCGACGGCGCCCAAATCGCTGCTTCCAACACCGCCTCGATCAACTCATGCGGTACGGCTTCGGCTCGATAACGCCGTATCGAACGCCGTTGAAAAAGTGCGTTGTGAATTCCACCTTTCGGTTTGAAATCCACTGAACTTAGCACATCCGATGATGCAGGCTCGCTCATCGGTATAAATCCTGTTCAGGTGGACGGTACAAATCAACCGCTTTACCTTGTAGGGCTGGGAATTGCAGACCGCGCACCAACACAATCGGTTGCCCTTCATCCGCCTCCCCTGTCAACAAGTTTGCGGTCGAAGCCACCAAATCCGCATAGCCCATGATACTAATCTTCAGTTCGCGCCCAAATAAATCAGACTTACCTCGTAAATCCAATACGGCGGGCATCCCAGCCACACCAATTGCTACTCCCACATTACCGACGCGGAAAGGCCGCCCATGCGAGTCACTAATGACGATGCCCACGTCTGCACCCGCTTGCTCTTTCAATCGTGCCCGTATCTTTTCAGCCGACGCGTCAGGATCAAGCGGTAGAAGCAGGACCATGTCCTCGCTGCCATCAACGTTCGACTGGTCAATGCCCGCGTTAGCGCTCACAAAACCCAACCGATGCTGCACCACCAATACACTCGGGGCTTGCCGTGAAATCTTCAAACTCTCACGCAGTACTAATTCCACAATACGTGGATCTTTACGTGTTTCGGTTGCCAGTCGTTGCGCTTCTGCGCCCGGTTCGATATTCCGAAGGTCAAATAATCGTCCTTCAGATTTGGAAACAATCTTAGAGGTGACAACCAGCGCATCGCCGTCCTCAAGTTCAAGTCCAAGTTTGGCGATGCCATCCAAAATGATTTTCGGTAAATTGTCGTCCTGCTTCACTAATGGAATTCCCGGCAGCGCGACCACATTTAATGATGAGGTTGTGGTATCCAAGATCGCTTATATCCCGGTAATCCGAATACCTGACTGTTTGATACCATAGGCTTTATTAATCCACAACAGCACCGACGTAAAAGCCTCTACAGCAATTGAGTTCGGCAGTGACCCTGCATCGATCCCTTTCATACCGGTTGCTTCGACCAGCTTAATCACAGCCGCCCGTGCTTCAGCATCGTTGCTGCACACCAGTACATCACAATCGACCACATGATTCGGATCAACTAATTGTTCGGCACTCACATGATGGAAAGCCGATACAACCTTCACGCCCTCACCTAATAAGGCTTGGGCTTCCAATGCGGCTGCTTTACCTTCTGGAAGATGAACCGTTCGCACCTTCGGCGGTTGCAACGGCACGGTGATGTCAATCAAAATTTTGCCCTGAAGCTGTTCTTTAACACTTTCTAAAGTGGCATGATGCGCTGCATAAGGCACACTTAACACTACCAAATTGGCTTGGGTGGCGGCCTCTGGATTCCCCATTCCAGTTACCAGATTTTTACCCATCTTTGTATTCATTTCAGCCGCATGAGCCGCAGCACGTTCGCCGTCCCGTGAACCAATGATGACCTTGTAGCCATTCATTGCCCAACGCATCGCCAAACCGGAACCTTCTTTACCCGTGCCGCCCAAAACGGCAATCTGCAACGATTGATTCTCTGCCATGAGTAATCCCTTGTTGTGAAAAGCGCCTTAAAGCGCTTGAATATTCGCGTTATACCGTTCCCAAACCTTGGGGGCCAGTTCCAAGGCTTCTCGCGCGATTTCGGCTTCATTGAGGGTGATCAACTGCCGATCTTGCATCAACACATGCCCATCCACGATAGTCGTTGTAACCATCGAGGACTCAAACCCAAACAAGATATGCCAAGGTAAATTTCCGACGTGAAGAGGCGTAAACGGATGGTAATCCACAAAAATCAAATCGGCAGCCGCCCCAACACTAATTTCGCCTAAGATCGTTTGCTCAAAAAATTGTTCAGCTAACCGCGCATTATTGTACACACCTGCACGGACAATATCCCCACCATTGGCCTTACGCGGATCACGACTCACAACTTTATGTAGGAGATAAGCCTCCTTCCAATCCGCCCACATGTTATTGCTAAAGCCATCGTTCCCGATACAAATCCGCATGTTCTGCGCCATCATATTGTCAAAGGCCATTGCCCCAACCGCATTGTTCATATTGGAGCGCGGCTGATGAGTAATCCAAACACCCTTCTGTTGTAAAAGCTGCCTTTCGGCTTCGTCAATATGGACGCAGTGTGCCGCGATTGTCTTATCTCGCCAAATGCCAAACTCGTTCAAACGCTGGACAACGCGCTTCCCACTACTCCGCAAGCTATCTTCCTCATCAGCCTCATGCTCTGCCACATGAATATGAAAACCCTTATCGGCTGGATTAGCATCAGCACAGGCGCGTAAGGCCGCATCATTTAAGGTCAAACTGGCATGTAAACCGAAAGTTGCACCGATTCGCGAGCTACGTTTTGACCGTATAAACCGCACATTTTCAGCCACGCCTGCCCGCATCTTGTCTTCACCATCGCGGTCAGTGACTTCGTAGCACAAGACAGCTCTCAAACCCGCTTGCTCTACCGCCTCTGCAATCACGTCTAAGCTGCCATCTATGAAATTTGGACTGGCGTGATGGTCAATTAAGGTCGTTGTGCCGTGTTTCACGGCATCTACCAGCGAAACAAGGGCACTTGCTCGCACCGTATCTTTGTCGAGCGCTTTATCCAGAGGCCACCACAAACGCTCCAAGATTTGTGGGAAGTTTGCAGGCGGCTCACCGGGAATAGCCATTCCACGCGCATATGCCCCGTAGAAATGCGTATGGGCGCAGATATTACCGGGCATCACCAATTGACCTTTCGCGTCAATTCGTTCGGCTGCTGGGTATTGTGCGATCAAATTCGCGCTTGTACCGATAGCAACAATCTTTCCGACATCAATATAGATGGCATGATCGGTAAAAACCTGATTGGCTTCTCCCCACGTTACAACCGTCGCATTTGTAATAAGCACAACCACCCACCTTGAGCATTGCCAATGAGAATGGGCAAGTGTAACGCATCCTGCTATGAACTTCATCAACTATCCAACCTAATCTTATTGTGAACTTAACCCACACCGTGATAAACTCGCCCGAATCACACAAGGATTTTTATGGCAACGCTGCTCGTCAAAAATATTCATACCCTCGTCACAATGGACATGCAACGCCGCGAACTTCATGACGCGGCAATTTTCGTGCGCGATGGCATAATCGAATCGGTGGGCACATCAACCGAACTTTCCACGCTGATAGCCGATGAAACGCTGGATTGTTCTCGCTATATTGTCTTACCCGGCCTCGTCAACACGCATCATCATATGGTGCAAAGCCTGACGCGTGTTATTGCTCAAAATGACGAGTTGTTTGGGTGGCTCAGAAGTCTTTATCCGATATGGAGTCGCCTAACAGGGGAAGCTGTTTATACTGCCTCAAAACTGGCGATGGCTGAGTTGATGCTTTCGGGCTGCACCACCTCTAGCGATCATCTGTACATCTATCCCAATGATGTGACGCTCGACCATCAGATTCAAGCAGCACAGGAAATGGGCATCCGTTTCCACGCGGCGCGGGGCGCGATGAGCGTGGGCGAAAGCAAAGGTGGCCTGCCACCGGATAAAGTTGTCGAAGACGAGGCTTTCGTTCTCAAGGATACACGCCGACTCGTCGAGCAATATCACAATCCTAATCGTCATGCTATGCTGCGGATTGTAGTTGCGCCATGCTCACCGTTTACTGTTTCGCAAGATTTAATGCGCGAGTCGGCAGCCCTCGCCCGCAGCTATGGTGTCAGCCTGCATACGCACCTCGCCGAAAATGATAATGACATCGCCTACGGGTTGGAGCAATTCGGGCAGCGCCCCGGTGATTATGTCGAGTCGGTTGGCTGGGTTGGGGATGATGTGTGGCACGCCCATTGCGTCAAACTCGACACCAAAGAAATTAATCTCTTTGCACATACGCACACTGGTGTATGCCACTGTCCTTCGTCCAATATGCGGCTGGCATCCGGCATCACGCCACTACGTCAAATGTTAGATACTCACGTAAAAGTCGGCTTAGGGGTTGATGGATCAGCCTCCAATGATAGCGGACATCTACTCAATGAAGCGCGACAAGCCATGCTGCTGCAACGCGTCGGTGGAAATCCATCAGCGCTTTCAGCTCGTGAAGCCCTTGAAATTGCCACATTAGGCGGAGCATCGATGCTTCGCCGCGACGATATTGGAGCCATCGCACCCGGTATGTCGGCTGACTTCATCGCCTTCCGACTGGATACCATCGGTTTTGCGGGTACATTACACGATCCGGTAGCGGCGCTGATTTTCTGTGCATCACCAACGGTTGATCTTTCGGTTATCAATGGACGAACTGTGGTTAAAGAAGGTCAATTACTGACCGTTGATGTACCGATGCTCGTCGAACGCCATAATCAAATATCACGCAAACTCATTAATGGTGATTGACACTTACTGCAACATTTGGGGGAAATAGAAGATGACCATTGTAGACCGTTTGGCTGTTGCAAGAGGTGATTTTCCGGCAGATTTGGCGCTACGGAATGCGATGCTGGTCAATGTCTGGTCAGGTGAAATTTATCCAACGGACATCATCATTCATAATGAACGAATTGTAGCCTTAGGCAGTGGTTATCAAGCCAAGCAAGAAATTGATCTGACTGGACGCTACCTTTGCCCCGGCTTTATTGATGCTCATGTACATATCGAAAGCAGTTTGTGTACACCACCGGAGTTCGCACGGGCAGTCGTTCCACATGGCGTGACCAGTGTTGTTACTGATCCGCACGAAATCGCAAACGTGTGGGGGATGCAAGGCATTCAGTTCATGCTGGAACGGGCTAAAGATGGGCCGCTCAGTGTATTTGTGAACGCGCCAAGCTGTGTACCCGCTACTAGTATGGAAACGAGCGGCGCACGTTTGGAAGCAGATGATCTTGCGCCATTACTCGAAAACCCTTGGGTCACAGGCCTCGCTGAAGTCATGAATTACCCCGGCGTGGTGTTTGGCGATGAAGGAATGCTCGACAAACTGGAACGCTTCCAATCCAAACCGATGGATGGTCACTGTCCCGCGCTCACCGGAAAACAGCTTAACGCCTATGTATCATCGGGCATCGGCAGCGAGCATGAATGTACAACCGTCGAAGAAGCACTAGAAAAGCTGCGTCTCGGCCTCACCATTTTTATCCGCGAAGGCACGACCACCCGCAATCTGCTCCCGCTTTTACCGCTTATTACACCACAAAATCACACTCGAATCTGCTTTTGCACCGATGATCGCCAACCCAACAGCCTCATGGATGAAGGCTCAATCGATTTTATGATTCGTACAGCCATCGCACATGGCGTTGATCCGGTGATGGCGATCCGTATGGGAACGCTCAACACCGCGCAATATTTTCGTCTGTATGATTATGGTGTAATCTCCCCCGGAAAATGGGCAGATATGATTGTATTTTCAGACCTACAAAATCTTCAGCCGAAAATGGTCTTTCGGCGTGGTCAACTTGTCGCTCAAGACGGAAAAATGATCGCGCAAAAGCCGACTTTGCGGCCTATCCAATTGCCTAAATCGGTTAACGTTGATCTCGCTCATTTAGATTTCCGTATTCCAGCAACCAGCACTCAAACACGAGTCATTGGAGCAATTGGCGATCAAGTTGTAACTGGGAATCTGATCAAAGATGCCAGTGTTATAAATGGTCACGCGGTCTCCGATACCAACCGCGATATACTGAAAATGATTGTCGTTGAACGACATCACGCAAATGGTAACATTGGTAAAGCCTTCATCAACGGTTTCGGGCTAAAACATGGGGCATTAGCAGGGACGGTCGCCCATGACCATCACAATTTAGTGATTATCGGGGTCGATGAGGTGAGTATTCGACGAGCGATTGAAGCCGTAATCGAAATTGGTGGCGGGTTGGTAGCGGTCAATGGTGAGAATGTCCTTGGCACATTACCCTTACCGGTGGCAGGACTTATGACCGAGCTGCCCTTAGAGCAAGTGCGCCAAGAATATGATGGGATGATTGCCCATGCTCAATCACTCGGCAGCGCCCTACCCGACCCGTTCATGACAATGAGCTTTATGGCGCTGGAAGTCATTCCGAGCCTCAAATTAACGGATGTGGGCTTGGTAGATGTCGAACAATTTAAAGTTGTGGATTTATTTGTTTAGCCAATTTGAGGCAAAATAGTAAATCTCAAATCAAATTTGCGAGGATATTATGACCGTATCGCAGGCAACTGTTGATGCCATTAAGTCGCGTGTGGCGGCACAGCGCGAGGACATCATCACCTTCTTAAAAGAACTCTGTGCCATCCCCAGTTACGACAGCCAAATTCGCGCCGTGGGCGAACGCGCCGAAGCCGAAATGAAGAAGTTGGGCTTTGAAGAAGTTTGGTGGGATCGCATGGGTAACATCGTGGGGCGCATCGGCAACGGTCCGACAAAATTGCTCTACGATAGCCATATTGATACTGTTGGTATCGGCGCACCCGAAGAATGGGAATGGGACCCTTTCACTGGCAAAGTCGAAAGCGGTGTATTTTTCGCGCGTGGGGCGTGTGACGAAAAAGGCAGTACGCCGGGAATGATCTACGGTTTGGTGCTGGCGAAAGAATTTGGCTTGCTGGAGGGCATCAGCGCTTATTATTTTGGCAACATGGAAGAATGGAATGATGGGATTGCCCCTCACGCCTTAGTCGAAGTTGAAGGCTTAAAGCCTGATTTCGTGGTAATCGGTGAGCCGACTAAGATGCAAGTTTATCGCGGTCACAAAGGCCGTGTTGAGATGCAGGTTTTGGCGCGTGGCAAAAGCGCCCACGCCGCTAGCAACTTCCTCGGTGACAATGCAATCTACAAGCTGCTGCCCGTGATTGATGCCCTTAGCAAACTCGAACCCGAACTCGGCGATGACCCCTTCCTTGGTCACGGTCGTATCACGGTGACCGATATGCATGTCAAAACGCCCAGCATCAATGCTGTACCCAATGAAGCACTAATTTATATTGATCGCCGCATCACCTTCGGCGAAGAACCTCAGGCTGTATTGGAGCATGTCAAGCGCGTGGTCGGCGACCGCAAAGATATTGAGTCGTCTATTTTGGTCTATGATACACCGAGTTATACAGGTTTTATCTTCCCACTAGACAAGATTTATCCAGCATGGGCGCTGCCCGAAAATGATCCCTATGTGCAAGCCGGTGTTCAGGCGGGTAAATTGCTTTGGGGTGAACCACTGCCCACCGGCAAATGGGATTTCTCGACAAACGGCACCTATTGGTGCGGCAAAGCAGGCATCCCCAGCATCGGTTATGGCCCCGGCAATGAGATTCATGCTCATACTGTTCTTGACCAAGTACCGTTGGACGATGTTGTGAAAGCGACCGAATGGTATGCACTACTTCCGGGACTTCTTCCGAGGAAATAAACCAATGGACATCAGTTGGATTGAACCGAATGTGTTAGCGGCGAGTCCGCTGCCTGCAAGCGAGGCGGATATTCGCTCACTTCATGACCAAGGTATTCGCGCTATTATCACCTTAACCGAGCGTCCGATTACGGTTCAACGTGGGGTTACATCTCAATTGCTGGAGGAACTCGAAATTACACCGCTTCATCTGGCAGTTAACGATTTTGGCGCTCCGGATAATGAGCAGGTCGCGGAAGCGATGAGTTTCATCGAGCAGATGCGGGCAGAAAATAAACCTGTGTTAGTGCATTGTAAAGTCGGGCAAGGACGTACCGGTGTGTTGTTACACACCTATTTTCTAAATAAGGGTTGGAGTCTGAATGACGCTCAATACCGCGTTTCAGAAAAACGTCCATTGTGCGACTTCAATAATCTCTCGCAGGAGCAGCAGACCTACTTACAGGAATATGCAGCAGTGGGTCGTACCCATTTCGTGTAACTAACCATGAATCTGATTTACATCATGCGACATGCCCAAAGTGTGGTCAACGTCGAACATCGGATTACTGGTCGAACGTTTGAGGGTGATTTGACTCCATTAGGGCAAGCTCAAGCTACCAAAGCTGGCGAATGGCTTAATGGCAAAGGAATTACCAAGATTGCCCATAGTCCTTTTCATCGCGCAGAACAAACCGCCCGCATTGTTGGTAACAAACTCGTTTTACCGACAAATCCTAATGTGGACTTGGGCGAGATCGATTGCGGCGATTTGGATTGGCGTACCGACGAGGAAAGTTGGGCAGCATGGCGTGTGATTTATGAGCGCTGGAAACAGCGTGATTGGAAAGCAACTTTTCCCGGTGGCGAAAGTTATCAACATTGTTTTGACCGCTTCAATCACTACATGATGGCCATAGAACCACATGAGACCGTCCTGCTAGTGACGCATGGCGGAATCACAGAGACAGTGATTCCATATTTGTGTGTCAACGCTGCCGCGTTGCAAGGCCATCGTATGCTCGATCACACCGGAATCATTGTGTTAGAACCTTATGGAGATGGTCGGTATATTTGCCGCGCCTGGAACCAAGCTGAACACTTGAAACAAGTCGGCTTACCCGAATGATACATTAGGAGAATGAAGGATTATGCAGACTGATTTGCGAGGCCGTGACCTCATTACCGAACAGGAATGGACACGGGAGGAAATTGATACCCTCCTCGACGTGGCATGGGATTTGAAGCGCAAGCGGGCGCTCGGCGAACCTCATGCGCTACTGCGTGACAAGGTTTTAGCGATGCTGTTCTTCTTCACCAGCACTCGTACCCGTGTCAGCTTTGAGGCAGGCATGGCACAGTTGGGCGGACATGCTCAATTCATCGACAGCGAAACCACCCAGATTTCACACGGCGATACCGCGATGGAAATTGGTCAAATTATCGGGCGCTACACCGACGGGATTGCTATCCGTCAATGCGATTGGAACTTCGGCAATAAATATATCCGTGAAGTAGCGAAGGCCAGCCGCGTTCCCGTTCTCAACATGCAGTGTGATGTTTATCATCCCTTCCAAATTCTCGCTGACTTGATGACTATTCAGGAGAAATTTGGGCGTGATCTGCGTGGCAAGACTATTGATGTGAGCTACGCTTATGCCTCCAGCTATCAGAAGCCGCTTTCTGTCCCTCAAAGCCTGATTCTACTGATGACCCGTTATGGTATGAATGTACGGTTGGTGCATCCGCCCGAATTCGCGCTGATGCCGGACATTGTTGAACAAGCGAAAGAAAACACGCGCAAGAGTGGCGGCTCATTCGAAATGATGGACGACTTCAACGCGGGTTTCAAAAATGCTGACATTGTGTATGCCAAGAGTTGGGGCTGCTGGATGACGACGGAGGACAAAAATGAGTCGTCGGTTATCGGCAAAAAGTACACCGATTGGATCACCGACGAAAAGCGTATGGCAACTGCCAATAAAGATGCCATCTACATGCACTGTTTGCCTGCCGACCGTAACATCGAAGTGACTGATGGGGTTATCGAAGGACCGCAGAGCGTGGTTTACGATGAGGCCGAAAACCGCCTGCATGTTCAAAAAGCGGCGATGGCGTTGACAATGCGGTAATTCTCCGCAAGCACTGATTAATGGGGCACAACTAACCGTTATGCCCCATTTTGTTTTAAACAAATCACTTATAATTATTGAAATGAATTCACTAAGTTGAGAAATATCTTATGACTGGAAAATTGGTTACGATTGCTATCGGTGGGAATTCGCTGATTACCGACCCGAAGCAGCCAGACGTGCCACATCAGTGGGATGCTGTCCGCGAAACCTGCGAACATATCGCGGCGATGATTGCTGAGGGCTGGAACGTCATCATTACACATGGAAATGGCCCACAGGTTGGTTACATCTTACGCCGTTCAGAGATCGCCGCTAAAGTGGGTATCCACGATGTACCACTGGATTTGATTGTGGCGGATACGCAAGGCGCAATCGGCTACATGCTCCAACAAGCGCTGGATAATTCGATGCGGCGATTGGGAATTAACCGAACGGTGCTGACTGTCGTCACTCAAGTGCGCGTTGACCCTGAAGATCCTGCTTTCCAGAATCCCAATAAGCCTATCGGCAGCTTCATGACAGAGGAAGAAGCCTATAAATATGAGGCCGAAGGCTGGAACGTGATGGAAGATGCCGGACGCGGATGGCGGCGCGTGGTTGCTTCTCCTAAGCCATTAGCCATCCACGAAATCAATGCGATTCGCGTGTTGATTAATAACGATTATGTGGTGATAGCAGGCGGTGGTGGTGGAGTGCCTGTCGTACGAAATCAACACGGAGAGTTGCGCGGCACTTACGCGGTGATTGACAAAGATCGTGCCAGCAGCTTGCTTGCTCAAACACTCCGCGCCGATTTGTTTATTATCTCGACAGGCGTGGAAAAAGTCGCACTGAACTTCAATAAGCCTGACCAGAAATTGCTCGACACCATTACATTAGCTGAAGCACAGAAATTTATGACTGAGGGCCATTTCGCAGCGGGAAGTATGCTGCCTAAAATTGAAGCCGCAGTCGAGTTTATTAAGATGGGTGGGCCACAGGCAATCATCACCGATCCGCCGAACCTCGCGCGGGCGCTGCGTGGCGAAACCGGTACGCGTATTGTACCGGGGTAAAGCCGTTCATAACTACCGAGACACTCTAGTACAACATTGAAAGTTTATCTACATGGCTCCCATTAAAGAACTACGCTGCCCGGTTTGTGGGCTGAGATATTCGCACACAGAAGTCCAATACACCTGCCCCGTTTGTGGACCAATCGGTACGCTGGAAGTTCTGTACGATTATGAGGCTCTAAAAACGCAACTCGACCGTGATGCGCTGCGTAATCAACATGAGCAGTCCATGTGGCGATACAAAGCGCTTTTACCGATTGAAACGGACTCGAAAGTACCGCCGCTTCGAGTGGGAATGACTCCATTTTATGATACGCAACGTGTCGCACAAACTTTAGGCTTAAAACAAGTATGGTTAAAAGATGACGGACAAAATCCAACAGGGTCGCTGAAAGATCGTGCAAGTGCGATGGTCGTCGCACGGGCGATGGAGCGAGGTGTAAAGACAGTCAGCACAGCCAGTACGGGCAATGCAGCAGCCGCACTTTCAGGTGTTGGCGCATCGGTCGGCATGAACATCATCATCTTTGTACCTGCCAGCGCACCGGAAGCCAAAATCGCGCAATTACTTGTCTATGGGGCAACGGTCTTGTTAGTCGAAGATACTTACGATGTGGCATTTGATCTATGTTCGCAGATGTGCTTGAGCGAGGGTTGGTACTGCCGGAATACAGGCATGAATCCTTATACCGTTGAGGGTAAAAAGACGGTTGCTTATGAAATCGCCGAACAACTCAATTGGAATGTACCGGATGTACTGATGGTAGGTGTGGGTGACGGCAATATTATTGCCGGTGTTTACAAAGGCTTTTACGATTTACTTCAACTGGGCTGGATAGAGCGGATTCCGCGCTTAATCGGTGTACAAGCAGAAGGAAGTTCAGCGCTAGTTCATGCATGGGAACACAACCTAAAGCCAGAAGAGATGAAGCCTATGCCTGCGGATACGATTGCAGACAGTATCTCGGCAGGTATGCCGCGTGATCGGGCGAAGGCGCTGCGGGCAGTGCGTAAAACAGATGGGGCAATGATCGCTGTACCAGACTCTGAAATATTAGCGGCTATTCCTGAACTAGCACAGTTGACAGGTGTGTTTGCTGAACCTTCATGTGCGGCAGTTTACGCAGGCGCAAAACGTGCTGTACAATCAGGAATAATAAATGAAGATGATTCCGTTGTGTTACTCATGACGGGTAATGGTTTGAAAGATATAAAACGGGCACAACAATCGGTTGCACAAGGTCTGCGGGTGCAGCCGACAATTAAGTCGATACGGCAGGCATTGGGTATTGGATAAGGAATAGATGAGCGAACATCCACGTTATTCGATTGTCGCACCGATTTACAACGAAGAAGGCAACATTCAGAAACTCTATGACCGAATTACACAGGTCATGGATTCAACGGGTGACAGCTGGGAATTGGTCACGGTCAATGATGGCAGTCGAGACAAATCGTTTGAATTGCTCGAAGCCTTATCACATAAAGATTCTCGCATTAAAGTGGTCAACTTTGCGCGCAACTTCGGTCATCAATTGGCAGTGACGGCTGGCTTACAGCACACATCGGGTGACGCGATGGTGGTGATTGATGCGGATTTGCAAGACCCTCCCGAACTGATCCTTGATATGATCGAACGCTGGAAAGCGGGGTATCACGTTGTCTACGCGGTACGGCAGGAACGTAAGGGCGAAAGCTGGTTCAAGCTGTTCACTGCTAAGATGTTCTACCGCCTGATCTACCGGATTACCGATGTTGATATACCGCTCGATACGGGTGACTTTCGGTTGATGGATCGCAAGGTAGTGGATGCGTTAAACTCGATGCCAGAGCATAATCGCTTCATTCGTGGGCTAACGAGTTGGATTGGTTTCAAACAAACAGGTATCACCTATGTGCGGGAAGCGCGCGAGTGGGGTGAGACTAAATATCCTCTCAAAAAGATGGTGCGGTTTGCGATGGATGCCGTGACCGGATTTTCCTATTTCCCGTTGCAAGTGATGGTGTATGTATCCTTTGTACTTGGTGTCTTAGCCGTGTTAGCTATACCCATCATCGCGATTTTACGGCTCATCTTGGGGTTTCAATTTTTAGGTGGGCAAGTGACCAATATTATCGTCATGCTGCTCGTAGGCTCATTCCAGTTGTTTTTTCTATTTATACTGGGACAATATGTTGCCCGAATCTATGACGAAACACGCGGTCGTCCACTGTATATCGTGGCGGACAAGGTGGGTTTCGATGACTCCAAAAATAAATCTGTGGAGTCAGAAATGAAAGCGGTCTTAGAACCATAAACTGTACGCGGGGGAAATCATGCCGGATGAAACAGGGGATTCGCTGGCTTTAGTACAAAAATATCAAGCACTCGTGCTGGAGTATGAAGCACTGGACAAGGAAATTGATGCGCTGATTATGGCGCATGGGGGCAGCTCGGAGAAAATGCCCTCTGAAGATTTAGAGCGCTATCGCGACCTCGCCCGCAAGCGGGATGATGTGCAAGGCGAAATGCACGAATTGGAAATGGAACTGAATATTGACGGGTAGCGCTTGCGCACTCGATACCTCTCACTAACATTGGAGAACATAACGTGATTACAGGGCCAACTTTTGAAGAGATGCTTCATCCGAATAAGATTGCGCCTGCAATCCGGGAGCAAGCGTTAAAAGCCTTAAAAGGCGATCCACTGAACCCTCTTAATCTCTTCAATATTACATGGCGCAACGCGAAGAATGACGTCAACTACATTGTTCTGCCACCCGAATTGACCGGTGTTGAGGCCAATATCGTCGTGCTGTATGGGAAGGAATTTCCATCAGGCAGCCACAAAGTAGGCGCAGCTTATTCAGTGCTGTTGGAAAAAGAATTGTTCGGCGAGGTTGATCCGAGCAAGAACACGTTAGTGTGGCCTTCGACAGGCAATTATGGCATCGGTGGGGCTTGGGTTGGCGGACGGATGGGATGCAAGAGCGTGGTGGTGCTACCAGCAGGTATGAGCCGCGAACGCTTTGAACGCATCGAAAGTTACGGTGCGAGTGTCATTAAAACCATTGGCTCAGAAAGCAATGTCAAAGAGATTTATGACGAAACTCATCGGCTGCGGCAAGACCCTAATGTGCGTATCTTGAACCAGTTCGAGCAGATGGGAAACTACCGCTTTCATTATCATGTTACAGGCAATACCATCGCAGAGTTGGCTGGCGAGTTACAGGCGAAAGGGATTGGGAACGGAAAAGCGGCAGCATTCGTATGGGCGATGGGCAGTGGGGGGACAAACGCAGCGGCTGACCGACTCAAGCAGGTTTTCCCGGATTGCAAGCATGTGGGCTTAGAGCCGATACAATGCCCTACCCTGTTCAATAATGGCTACGGTTCGCATGATATTCAGGGCATCGGCGATAAGCATGTGACGTGGATACATAACGTGCTGAATATGGATGCGTTAATGTGCATCGACGATATGCAGTGCAAGAAGGGTTTGCAACTGCTGGCCGAACCAACCGGACGCGAAACCCTGATTAAGCGTTATGGGGCGAACCCTGAATTGATCGAGAAGATGGGCGATTTGTTCGGCATCAGTGGGATTTGCCACATTCTCGGCGCAATAAAGACGGCGAAGTATTATGGTTTTGGTAAAGACGATGTGATTTATACCGCAGCGACGGACAGCCTCGACCGCTACTACTCGGTGATTGATGAGATGGCGGCGCACTACGGGAAGTTGGATGAGGCAGCAGCCGTTGGTCGCGTGGAGGGCGTATTCCATGCTGCTGGAACCGATTGGGTGCTAGAAGGCACAAAAGATGTCCGTGAACGTTGGCATAATCTGAAATATTATACGTGGGTCGAGCAGCAGGGAAAATCGGTACAAGAGTTGGATGCCCAACGCGACCCGCAATGGTGGGTTGGTCACCAGCAACGGGTACAAGAAATTGACAAGCGTCTAAACGAACTGCGCGAAACTGAAACTCAAAAGGTCTAATCTATGTTTGCGGAAGACCGCGTATTGGTGGGCGTGATTAACCGCAAACGTGATTTGGAAACGATGCGTGAGGAACACTGGTATCGTATCCCCCAAGCGCAAATGAAACACGGCGTGAACGCCGAGTATATCGCGTTCTTCCTCAGTAAAGCCTTTGGAGAACGCAACGGCGGCATTCACTATTTTGCTGACCGTAAAGGCGTAGAACTGCTTTACCGCAAAGATTTACTCCCCCAAGAACCCAATCATCCACGTGGGAATGAGGCTTACTACAAAATTCAATTAGGAACGATTTATCCGAAAGTGCCGCCGGTTTTAAACACAAGCCGCCGAACCCTCAGTTTTATCTATACGACGTGGGATCGGTTCGTCAAAGCCACTAAAATTAGCGATCTGTACAGCAAAGAAGATTATTTTGTTGACCGAATTTACCACGCGCTTAGGAATGCGGGTGTGTCATCTGAGCGTTCATGGTCAGCAGAATATCGGAATGCCCCGGCGCGACTGCGGGTGCTGTGCGAAAACGGGACCTTTACAGCATCAACACAGCCGGAAGACGGCAGCATGTACCTCGACAACAAGCATCACGAGGATGCGATTTTGGCCTCGATTTTAGCGGAAATCGCTAAACAAGGAGGCCCTGTGATGATTAATGTGCCGATTGACCTGTTATAAAGAGTCACCAGTCACCAGCTTTTAGTCTCCAGTCGAAAACAAATACAAATCAACTAAAAGAAAGTGATTCAGAAAATTCTTCATTTTCTTCACTTTCGCAGTGAAATTTTACGCTGTTCCGAAGGTTAGGCCAAGTTCGCCGAGCCATTTGCGATAGGCGATGCTGGTACGATCCGAGCGCAGATGCAGTTCGGCTTGCAAATCCAAGGGTAGGCGTTCGGGACGCTGCGACTCGACAATGGGAATATCCTGCGCTGTGACTTCATCTTGAAACGCCACTAACTGCGCTTCGGGAATGTCGAAGCCGTAGTTCATCGCCATACACATCCAACCGAGACAATGCAGATCATCAACAGGCGTAACCGAGAAGTAGATGGCGAATTGTTGCTGCATCTGCTTGATGAAATAGACCGTCAATGGGCGAAAGACGCGATAGGTATAGGTCACTTCTTTGCCCTGCCCTGTGCCATCGGGGTCAGGCTGCCAGACGGTAATGGGCGCAGCGGTGATGCCGTTCTCATCGGTGATGACTTCGTAGTCCGCAATTTCGGGATGGGCGCGATCTCCTAAAAAGCCTTCGTGAACAAATGGGAAGTGAGCGACATCCAAGAAATTTTCGACGGCACGCGGGGCGGCAGCATAATAAGCGTAGGGGCCAGCGAAAATCTTGCGGAAACTGGTGTCGTCCCATTCAGGAAAAACTGGAATATCGTGCTGTGGTTCGCCAAAGGTGACCCAGACCCAACCGTAGCGCTCCATACAGCGATAGCTTTTGACGCGGGCACGAGACGGCGGTGTTTGGTCAGGATGGGCGGGCATTTTGACACACTGACCATCCGTATTATACGTCCAGCCGTGATAAGGGCACATGAGAAGATCATCTTGGATGCTACCGAGCGAGAGGCGCGTGCCGCGATGGATACACAAGTCTTGCCAAACCATGATGCGTTCGGTGGTGCGCCAAATGACAAGGTCTTCCCCAAGCAGTCGAGCGCGGATGGGTTTGCCCTCAACAACATTTGGGGAAGCAGCTACGATGTGCCAGTCGTTAATGAGAACCGGGTCGTTTAGCATGGGCAGCAGTCTCTATTCATTAATCGAAAGTCCATACAGTACCCACTATCAGACACTAAACCAAGTAGAAAAGTTCACCAAATTTCAGTACTGATTTTATGGCGGCGGCATTGTCATGCCATGAGCGTTCGGTTTACTGCCAATTTTGCCATACTTGCTACTGGTTTGAGGGAGAATTGTCAAATTTGGCAGCAATGGCAAAGCATGATTCTGTGCCAGAATTGCCAAAGGATAAACCTTTGACAAGATGAATAAGGCCTCCTGAAGGCCACTAAAATCTATGAAAAATCTCAATAAGCACAATAAGCGGAACAGGCAACAAATGCACAAGGAGGTTTTGTGCTGATTGTGCATAATTCAGAGATTGTTAAGCTGCACGGAGAAACCCTAGTCCCCTCCCTTCCATTGCTTGTGAGGGAGTGAGACAAGTCGATTGCTCCGATGACTATCATATAATAGGTACGTAGCGAGTGGGTTACCTTTTGGAAGAACATTTTGTAACTCTTAGAAGGTTTTGGCGTTAACCAAATGAGGGAGGATGCAGGACGTGGGGTTTAGGGTAGGTTAGAAATTCGTTTGCCGACAAACCTAAAGTAAACCAGAAGTCTATAGTCGATAGTCATAAGGCTTTAGAGAATGACAACATACTCAATCACACAGGCGACAACGCGACACTGTTTAACTTTTCGGGAGAAGTTAAGAACCCCTACCCCAGCCCTCCCCCGTACACAGGGGAGGGGGCCAATCCAAATACCTAAACTAATGAAAGTGTTTACATGCCTGATTAGACAGGGACTTTGAGGGGCTGAGGGATGTTGACGAGGTGACCAAGTGTAGGACGGCGGAACAAAACATTGTCGATAAGGCCATATTCGACGGCTTGCTGAGACGTGAGGAAAATGTCGCGGTCGGTATCTTTTTCGATGACAGACAAATCCTGTCCCGTATGCTGAACGAAAATATCGTTCAAGTAATGCTTGAGACGGGTGTACTCATTGATTTGAATCTGCATGTCTGACACCTGTCCTTGTGCGCCGCCGAGGGGTTGATGCATGTGAATAGTGGAACTGGGCAACGCGTAACGCAAGCCTTTACGTCCAGCGGTTAGGATGACTGTGCCAAAGCTGGCAGCGCGTCCGACAGCGACGGTGCTGACAGGAGCGGAAATTTGCTGCATGGTGTCGTAGATAGCGAGGCCAGCATAAACTTCACCGCCGGGGGATTGAATATAAATCTGAAGCTGCTTTTCGGGGTCTTGGCTATCCAGAAATAGCAATTGGGCGATAATCAGATTGGCAATTGAGTCGTTAATTTCTGAGCCGAGCATGACAATGCGCTCTTTGAGCAGGAGCGAATAAATATCATAGGCACGTTCGGTATGATTTTGTTGGTCGATAACCATTGGTATGACACCACTCATGGTATTCTCCTTTGAACAGACAACATTAAAGATATGCAATGCAGATTAACTACATAGGCAAAGAGATACCTCCAATAAAATGGTGAGAAAACACCTACCCTAACCCTCCCCCGTATACGGGGGAGGGAATTAATTAGGCGGCGACGGCATCAGCTTCGTCAGCGAGAGCGCGATGCACGCGCATGAGAACATTCAAAGATTCGGTGAGCCAATTGTCCATCTGCCCCATCACTAGATTGCCCATATAGAGTGCTTTGGGCAAATCATCATCGGATAATGAAGCATCAATGGCGTGGGTAGAAACAGCATTGACTGGACGATAATAGGCGACATTATCTTGATAACGCAGGCGAGGCTTGTCACGGAAGCGATCTACCAAGTCATAGATTTGCTCGACAATTTCTGCGATTTGCTCTGGTTGAGCCGCATCAAAGCCCATCTTGTCTACGATTTTGCTGACATCGGCAGCCGTAACCCCGTTTTTATAGACCTTTTTGAGCGACTCGATTAGAAAGGTCTCAGATTGGCGTAACACGTCGAAGAAGGCGGGATAATAGGTGCCCTTACGCAGTTTCGGGATTTCCAGCATGAGTTCACCCAAACTGGTCATCCATGTGCGACGGCGGTAGCCATTGCGATAGGATCGACGACTAGAACTCCGTTCATGCGGCGAGGCTTCAATCACATCGTTGAGTTCCATTTCGATGAAAACTTGCACCAAAAGGCGTAAGCCTTCGCGCAGAAAATCAACATTGGCTGTGACATCGACCGACACAATTTGGACAGATGGTTTGTTTTCCCGCTGTGGCATCTGTTCTTTACCTCACCGAAGGATCTGCCGAGAGCACCCCATACATCTTGCAATAGTGATAGGGTAAAGGGAATCTAAGCACGATGCAAGAATTTACACCACTTTTGGTCTTATTATCCGGCGATGCGCCAAGCAGCTTTCATGGTATTGGCAAGCAGCATGGTAATGGTCATTGGCCCTACACCGCCGGGAACTTTGGTGATCGCACCCGCAACATTGATGGCAGACGAGAATTCCACATCACCAACGAAGGTGTAGCCTTTCTCAGCGGTAGGATCATCGACTTTGTTCGTGCCAACATCAATCACAATCGCGCCGGGTTTGAGCCAATCCCCTTTGACGTAATTGGCCTGACCGATAGCGGCGATGACAATATCGGCTTGTTTGACAATTGATTTCATGTCGCGGGTGCGGCTGTGGCAGACTGTGACGGTTGCATTGGCCTTCATCAACATTAGGGCGACAGGCAGACCCACAATATTGCTGCGTCCAATCACAACTGCGTTCGCGCCTTCGATTTCTGCGCCGACTTCGTTAAGCAATACCATACAACCCGTTGGGGTAGCAGGTGTAAAAAGCGGCTCCCGATTTTTCATACCGAGCATCCCAATATTGATGGGGTGAAATCCATCAACATCTTTATCGAGACTCACCAAGCGCAAGACGGCTTCTTCGTTAATTCCTTTGGGTAGCGGCAATTGTACGAGAATACCGTGTATTTTCGGGTCGGCGTTTAAGGAAGCGACTGCGGCTTCAACCTCTGCTTGGCTGCTGGAAGCATTCATCAAATGGGAGACAGAGGCGATACCGACTTTTTCACAAGCACGACTTTTCATCCGCACATATTGGGCGGAGGCTGGATTATCCCCTGCTAAGACTGCGCCTAATCCCGGTGGATACCCGTGTTTAGCTGTAAAACGGGCGGCTGAGGCAGCAATTTGAACTTGCATCCGGTCGGCAACATCTTTGCCATCAATAATGGTCGCGGGCATGACTAATATCCTCTCGTATGCGATAACGGGCAAAGGATACCATAGAGCCGTATTGTGAACGAAAAGTGAAGATTACGCACGATTATTGAGGAATTGTCAACGCATTTGAACAAGATGCCGACAAAAACTAAACTGACAATTGCGAATAGTCGGGTAAGATAGAAATAGTATTTAAGTCAAGATTCCCGGATTCTCGATTATCCGGCCTTAAGCAACTGACATTTTTGATTGGATGAGGGGTTAGCAATATGGTGCAAGAACCGACAACCACTACATCACCCCATAAACAGGCACAGCGCGGGCAAGCCTTGATTGAGTACGCGCTGATTCTGGTACTGGTGGTGATGGCGCTGGTGGCAGCCGTTGCAGCAACGGGACCAGCGTTAGGCAATGTGTTCAGCAATACGGTGTTTAATCTGGTGGGCATCACTGGAACACCCCAAGATCTCTATGCAAGAGGCGGCCCAACGGCCTTCTGGATGACGGTGACTTATGTTGCCGCTAATCCGCCTGCGGCGCGGGTATTCCCGACTGGTCAACCACCACTGCCATCGGCAACGCCTACTAATGGGCCTTCACCAACGCCCACACAAATGACACCAAGCAAGACCCCAACCAATACACCCACCCTACCACCAACGCCAACTGCAACGGATGCAGGATTTAATGTTCCCTATATTGACTCTATTAATGATCCTGTGTGGTGGCGTGTCGATAGCAGCGCGTATCTGGGTGGCGCAGATTGGCTGGGCGATTACTTCCCGAACACGTCACTCACTGCACCGGCTGATCGCAGCCTGTATAACCAGCAAATTGACCCTGCCTACCGCTTTAATTTGGATTTTGACTGGAGCAATGGCAGCCCGTTGGATAGTTGGTTAACTGACAACTTCTCAATCCGGTTTACACGGACTATCCAAGTATTTGGTCCCAATCCTTTAACCCTCAACTTCTCGTTGGACAGCGACGATGGCTCTCGCCTAAAGATTGATGGCACAACAGTCATTGATTATTGGAGTGGGCATAGTGCGGGAAATCCCCGATCTACAACACAAACTTTGAGTGTCGGCACGCACACGTTGGTCGTCGAATATTACGAGGCTACCGGCAACGCAAGTCTTAAACTCGCCATTTCGGCTAACAAGAGCAATGTCGCTGCTGATGTCAACAAATCCGGTGGTTCCGCCACCTGTCCTTGGACGCAAATCACGGGGAGCCAGCCCAATACTCTGGCATACGCATGGAAAGAAAATCTTCCCACCGTAAGTAACGGATTCCCGCAGAATATGCATTGCAATTTGGAACTGCGCGGGTACGTGGACTTAAACGGTGTTGCCAACCCCACAATGAGTTTCTGGGATGTTTGGGATTTTGGTAGCACAACCGATACCTCCGTTAAGCTCCAGTTGGCACAGTATGCGCCCTATAATCCTGACCTCAGTGGTGGGCCAAACTGGGCAGCCGGCACGACAATCAATCTGCATTCAGCGGGCAAGAATTACGCGTGGACGCGCAATGAGTTCGCGATACCTGCGCCTTTACAGAACAAACAAGTGACATGGCGTTTCGTCATGGACAGTGGTGCAGCAAGCAGCGTAAGACGTTGGTATCTAGATGACATCCGATTGGAAGACGGTGCGCCAGCAAAGACATTTGGTGTGTGTACTGTCAACAAATATACTTGCGGGAATTTCTGGGATCTAGACAACCCGAACGAAAAGGCAGACTTCCAGACCTCCGGACGCTGGAACCTGACCAATAAGACTGTGGCATCCAATGATTCTGGCGGGCCGTCTATGGCTTGGGATATTAGCAGCGTCGGCGTAGCCGGTACGAATGGCAAATATGCTCAATTCGGCAGTGAGCAAGGCGCGAGTGATAACCGTATCCATTTTGTTGCTTTTAATGGGCAAATTGACTTGCGCTCAATTGGCGCTGATGGAAGCGGTGGTATAGCAGACTGGGAAGGCGATTACGGCTTCCCGATTCTTTCCTTCTATCAGGCTTATGGGTTAGAAGCAGGCGATTCAATTGCTGTTCAGTGGACGCGCGACGCTGATACCCCCGGCACACCTGCGAATTGGCAAACAGTGAACGGGAGCCCGATCCAAAGTGTGGGTACTACTGGCAGCCCTATCAGCGATACGATGAAGCGCTATGAGTTGCAGCTTAAGGCGATCCCCAATTGGAATACCCAAACTTTCCGGCTGCGCTTTGCGTTAATCGTCAACAACAACAAAGAGTCAACGGGTTGGTACATTGACAACATCGCAATCGAACGCGAAGGTCTGATGAAGTTCGGCAATTATCCCTTCTGTGATGATGCCGAAAGCGATACCGACCAATGGCTCATGGGTGGTCAATGGGGTATTGCGACAACCAGTGGTGCTTTTGACACCGGAAATTCCTTCTCGGATAGCCCCGGCGGCAATTATGTTGAAGGTCAAGTCACTTCAATGACGACACGCTATGCGTTTGACTTCAACAATGACACCCCTGAAAACTTGACCAATTGGGGCGGTAACCATAGCTGCTTCGATGGATCAACGGCGGGCGGTAAAGCCTTACATCCAGTAATGACCTTCTGGCATTGGCGAAAACTCGGATCCAGCAAATCGTTCCGCATTGAATTGTTCCGTTCAGCACATGCTGCCACGTCAACTGCGGCAATTGCGCCAGTGGCGGTATGGACTTATACCTATACTGGTGGTAGTGCCACCCAAGTTGTTTGGGAACGTGAAGAACTCGATGTGCGCGCTGCTGTCGAAAAAGCGACGGGTGTATCTTGGGCAACATTGACCAGCAATCCTGATAAGTATGACGATGACTTCTACCTGCAATTCACTTTCGATGCTCTCTCAGGCAGTGGGCCTTCAGACGGTATTTACATTGACAATATCGTGATGCAGGAATATAGCGAATCCTCCTTCAAGCTTTGGGGAACGGGTACCAATTACGTTGCTAGGGTTGGCGCGCCAGCTGCCGGTAATGGTAATGGTACAAATTGGGTCGATGATATTGACAATCCTGATGATTGGTACAACCGCTGGACAACAGGTGGCACATGGACCTCTGTTGGATGGGATGCACACAGTGGGTTTGACTCACTGCATAACAACGATACGAGCGGTCAAGCGTACTTGCATCAAAGCTTCAATGTTCTGGAAATGAACAAGATTCTTGATCTACGCGGGGCCACGAGTGCCAATTTGCCAACCATGTACTTCTGGACGCACTATAGTATTAGCACAGGCGATTCGATCTGGGTCGAAGTAGCTGCGCAAGACGAAACCGAAATGACGACCGTGCCCGCACCTCGTAACCGGATGGGCTACGACTACCAGTATTTATGGGGGTCAACTAACTCCTACACTGGTGGTTCAGCCAACTCGTCATGGACTGGGGCAAGCTCGTGGGAGCAGGTTTGGACGAAACCTACACCCATAGGGTCAACGGGCGGCAGCCGTAATGATGCGTGGACACGTCAACAAATCGACCTCCGTAACTACGCAGGCAAACGCATTAAAGTTCGGTTTGTACTTAACGCCTATTCCGATCCCAGTGTTGGCACAGGATGGTGGATTGATGATGTTCAATTCGTCTTCCGAACCAATAACGTATTCACTGTGGGCTTCACTGATAAAGCACAGAACATGAAAAATTGGGTTGCAGAAGGTCGCTGGGGTCTAGCGCCTGACCAATGGCGCGGTTCTGGTGGTGGTCCCGCGGATTTGGGAACCAATCCTTGGAATGTCTACTGGTTCGACTGTATCACATGGGTTAAGAACCCAACTCAGCCGGGTCCAAATTCGAGTTATCTCAATCAAGACAGTTGCAGCTCAAGCAATTGGGACAACTTCTTTAACAAGGTGACCCGCACGGTAGCAGGTACAGACGGTTGGATTTCTGCAAGACCGAGCCTTGTATCCGGCTTGCACTACATCAAAGATTTCACCGATATTATCAACTATGATTTCGGGAGCGATGGTCGACCGGGTACTACTAACGACACATGGTACGATCAGTACGGTGGACGGTTCTTAAGAACCATCAATGTGACGGGTGGGCAATACACCTTCATCACAACATCAGACGATGGTGTGCGCGTCCGCGTTGAAACATCCACAGGGGCAGTCCCGAATGGCTTCCCATCAAATCCATTTTGGAATGTTATCAATAACTGGACTTCTCATGGGCGTACTGTTAACTACCAAGCGGTTACCTTGGATCCCGGTTCTTACCAAGTCGTTGTTGAGTATTATGAAATCAATGGCGATGCGCTAATGCAATTGCAAGTTGGTACGAACAAGTTCTCGTTCAGTGACAGTCCCAAAGCAGGTGCAGCGGCTGGGTTCCCGGTGGTCAATTCTATCCCCTTCAGCGATTCGTCGCTTATCTTGGATGGGGTCATTAACCTGAATATACCTGCGGGTTATACTACCGCACAGTGGAAGCCCCGTTTAGAGTACTATGAATTGTTCAACTTTAACTCTAACGGTACAACCAATGGTGCTGTTCAGGTCAGTACAGACGGTGGATTTACATGGACGCAAACAGGCCTTAGTGATACAAGCACATGTCCAGCGGGGTTAGATGACACTCAGTGTGATCCAACCCAAACTGCGCCGTACTTTGGTATCAGCAATCTGACTCCACAAAACGGCTATGATTGGTTGCTTAAATCTCATGACTTAGACAATTATGTCAACCAAAATATCGGCCTGCGCTTCAAGCTGCATACCGGAAGCAGCACGAAAGATGGTTGGTGGTTAACTGATATTGCCATCGGTAACGCCGCCGGCTAGATATTCAGTATTATATCCGTAGTAAATAGAGGGCAGGCTTTTCCGATAAGGAGGCCTGCTCTTCTATTTCTCTAATGGACATCTGAAGCCCTGCCATAGTATCATGCTGTTCAAGTACCAATAGCTGCACACCCCGGGGGGTCACTGTGCCGATGATTGATGAACAAGCGCATTACTGGGGACTGTTATTTGTGATGGTCGGTCCGGCTGGCGCGGGAAAGAACACGATCATGAACGAGGTGTTGAAGCAGTTGCATGATTTACACCAACTGCCGACTGCAACGACACGTCCTATGCGCGACACGGAAGAACAAGGCAGAGAACACCAGTTCGTGAGCGAAGCCGAATTCCGACAAATGGATGCGCGCCATGAATTGATCGAGTCTCAGATCGTCCACAACCACCTTTATGGAACGCCTCGTACAACAATCGAAAATGCCATGCGTGACGGACGTGACCTGATTGCTGATATAGAAGTACTCGGTGCAAGCTACCTGCATAATGCTTATCCACACAACACTGTCCGCGTTTTCGTCCAACCGCCTTCGGTAGCTGACCTGATTAAGCGCATGAGTAAGCGAGGCGAAACTCAGGAGGAAATCGACACCCGATTGCAGCGTGTCGAGATGGAAATGCAATATGCCCCTCAATGCGATTATCTGATTACGAATTATCAAGATCAATTACAACAATCGGTGGCGATACTACATGGCATTATTCTTGCCGAACGCAGCCGCCGCGAACTCGAACAGTTACGGGTCAAGACATCCTCTCTGCAAAATCAAGCAATCTGAGCAACCCCATGAATCTACAAGAACTGTATCAAAGTCTCGGCGCAAAAGTTGCCCAAGACGGTATTCCGCTTCATTTTGGCGATGAAAAAGCTGAATATGAAGCAGCACACAATCAGGCTGTGATAATGGATAGAAGCCACGAAGGCCGTCTGGAAACAACGGGACGTGATCGGCTGGAAATTATTCAGCGCATATCGACCAATGATGTCAGTCATATGTCACTAGGTGAAGGTCGTCCGAGCATTCTTACCTCGGCGACCGGACGCATTATTGATCGCCTAATAGCCTACAATCACGGCGAAACTGCACTGATTACGACCGAGCCGGGGCGTGGGCAGGCGGTGCGAGACTTTTTACAACGGCAGATTTTCTTCAACGATGATATGCGAATACAAGACTTAGGCATGAGTACTAAGCAATTCGCTTTACATGGTCCGCAGGCAGAAGCTATTGTTCAGTTATTTGCTCCCGATGCGGGAAAAAATGATTATCTTGAATGTATCGATGCCACTATTGACAGCACTAAGATCATTTTCCTGAAACGCAAACCACTCGTCGGTACGCAATGGGTGGTCATTATTCCAACCGACAAAGCAGTTGATGTTTGGCAAGCAATATTGTCGGCAGGTCAACAATATGGACTCCAGCCAGCAGGGTCATTGATCTTCAATGTGCTGCGGATTGAGGCTGGCAGACCGGGCGTAGGGCACGAACTCAGTACCAATTTCATTCCGTTGGAAGCTGGATTATGGGATGAGGTCAGTTTCAGTAAAGGGTGCTACACGGGACAAGAAATTATCGCACGGATGGAAAGTCGAAATCGTCTAGCCAAAACGATGGTGACTTTAAAACTCGCCGAAATGGTTGAGTCTCCGGCAATTTTACGCGTTGATGGAAAAGAAATAGGCACGTTGACTAGCAGCGTTGTGACTCCGCGTGGCGAAGCTGTCGGCATCGGTTTCGTCAAAGTACTTGTGGCTGAACTGGGAAAAGAACTGAGTGTAGGCGAAAAAGCTACCCCAGCACAGATTATGAGTCTAGCGGGAGCGCAGCCACCGATGTTGGAAAATCGCTAAAATTGCGGCGGATACGTATCGAAGAATAGTGCCCACCAGAGCTGCCATTTGGGTGGATCAGGCGGGGTGGTTTGAACAGCAGCCTGCTGATCAGGTTCTGGAGTCGCTTCCGAAACACTTTGTGAGCCGACAGGTATCACAAGATGTTCGCCGGGGAGCACCATTTTGCCCTCGTCACGTGCCCAACTTTCCACGTAATCATCACTTTGGACATAATCCCGTTCGCGGGTTAAATCAGATTGGTCTTTGTCAAGCTGGGCGATTTCAGTCGTCAATTGATTGTAGGTCTGTTGGAGCGGCTGCCCAGCCGAGAATAAACGGGTGAAATTCAGCCCTAGAATTAAACCGATAGCCAAAATAGCTGCAAACATAATTTGTAGGCCGGAAAGTTGGCTGGTGCGTTTTCGTTCTAATCGTCTGGGTCTCTCTGGGGTCATCCAAACCAAGCCTCTGCCATGTCAATTTACTACATTACATCATAGCTCAGGTTTGAGGAAATAAAAACCCGGCGTGCGCCGGATTAATGTGCCGAAGAAGGGAGTCGAACCCATACCCTCGTAAGAGGACTACGCCCTGAACGTAGCGCGTCTGCCAGTTCCGCCACTTCGGCATTAAGGTGGGTAATATGGTAGCAGAACTCCCCTGAGTGTCAACTCCTAGTTTCTCTACAGAGGTTCAGGAAAAGAGCGAACTAAGCATGATATAATGCCCATCTGGATGCATATGAGTTGGCGAGCAGAGACCATTCATGAGACTAAAGCGATATTTCTTAGCAACCATTTTTGTAGTCGTTGTTTTTGTGGCAATTCCCCTTCTGACTTCTGCACAATCGAACGGTGTTACGGCTGAGGCTATCGGGCAAGCAAACTTGCGAGCAACAACAGACGTCAACGCGCCATTACTCGGACAAATCACGTCCGGCACGCGTTATCCAATCTTAGGGCGCAGCCAGTTTTATCCTTGGTATTTGTTGGGCGATCCGACTACGCAGCAACCAATCGGATGGGTGTACGCCGATCTTGTAAATGTTGTTGGAAATACCAATGCTTTGCCGTTTAGCGAAATTACAGTCAGTGAGACAGCGCCCACTTTAACGCCTGCTCCCTCATTGACAGCCGGTACCAGCACCGTCGTGAATACTGTTAGCAGTACACCTTTACCCACGACTAATAATGCTGTTCCGGCAACGGCGACTGCTGCGCCCTTAAGTGGTGTTATTGGTACGGCGCAGGCCGAAATTAATATTCGATATGGGCCGGGTGTGGATTATCCGCGTATTGGTGTTGGCGAAGCGGGCGAAAAATATGAAATTACAGGTCGCCACAGCCAGTTTCCTTGGATACAAATCCGGTATCCGGCTGCACCGAATGGTTACGGCTGGGTTGCCAACGATCTGCTCACCGTCGAAGGCAATATTTATAATGTACCCGTCATCAGCCAATTGACCTTCAATCTACCAACATTGACACCAACTCCACCCGTTGTGCTGGCAAGCCATCTGCTCGAAAGCACGTCTGTGGTGATTAGCCCGGCGTTCCAAGCATTGGGTGACCAATTATGGGATATGATGCTCAAGGCAGGTTTTGCGCCTGAAACCAGCACATTGGCGGCTCTATTCGTGATGAACCTCAAAACCAACGAGGCGTTGACCTTTGGCAACAATATTGCATTCAGCGGTATGAGTTTGAACAAGATCGCAATTCTGACGGCACTCTATAGTACCTTCCAAGGGCCACCCGATGCGGATACCGCGTTAAATATTGCTTACATGATGGTTTGCAGCGAAAATAGCGCGTCGAATGCATTATTACGCGAACTTGGCAGTGGTGATGAATATGCAGGCGCAGCGAAAGTCACTGAAATGCTGAAAACATTGGGCTTGGGCAACATGTTTATCATCGCGCCGTTCAAAGTGCCGAATGCAACTCCGGTTCCAGTACGCGCTCCGACAACTAATGCCGATCAAACACGAGCGCTGCCGGATTATTCCAATCAACTCACGGTGGACAATATGGGGTGGTTGCTGGCAAGTATTTATCAATGTGCCAATACGGGTGATGGCGCGTTGATGACCAAGTTACCGGGGCAATTTACCGCTCAAAAGTGTCGCCAGATGCTGAACATCATGAGCGATAATAACCTGAGTCAGCCTTTGATGATGAGCGCGGGCGTTCCGCCGAATACACGCGTAGCACATAAGCATGGGTACATCGACGACACACATGGCAATGCAGGGATTGTTTTTACACCCGGTGGCGATTATGTGCTGGTGGTTGCTATGCATGGGCCAGTGTGGCTGGAGGCGACCGAAACCTTCCCGCTGATTAGTGATCTTTCGCGGACGATTTACAATTATCTCAATCCCACCGCACCCGACGAGACCAACCTGAGTTGGTCAATCGCCGGGGTGGATGAGTGCCTCGCGCAAAGTCGCAACACCGTCAGTATGTTGATGTCCAGCAGCGGATGACCGATAAGGGCACTAGCCTTTAACGGCACCGGATGCCAAGCCACTGACAAATTGTGTTTGCAGCAGCAAGAAAACGATTGTAATTGGAATTACGCCAATTAATGCGCCTGCTGCAAACACGCCCCACCGTTGACTGAAACCATTATCCAAGAATGTCGTTAGTCCGACAGCCAAAGTGAAGGTGTTACTATCGCGCAATAACACGCGCGGTAGCAAAAAGTCATTAAAAGTCCCAACAAAGCTCAGAATACCGACAACGGCTAGAATCGGACGAATGAGCGGCAAAATGATTTGATAGAAGGTAATCCACTCGGTCGCACCATCGACTTTTGCAGATTCGTCTATCTCGTGCGGGATCGTATCAAAATAGCCCTTCATCAGGAAGGCATTCGCACCTAGCGCGCCGCCGCAGTAAACCAATATTAACCCCCCCAGGGTATTTAACCCTAACCACGGTATGATGTTGCCAATCTGATCGAGTAACAAGTAGAAGGCTACCAGCGCAACAACGGTAGGGAATACTTGGATAACCAACGTAGCTAACAGGGTTGAGCGACGACCATAGTAACGAAAGCGCGATAGCGAATAGGCTGCCAAGGTTGTTAAGAACAACGTAATCACCGTTGTAGCAGTTGATACGACTATCGAATTTTTCAGCCATGTCAGAATGGGCGTTTGGGTGCCGTTTAATAGCTTAGTGTAGTTTTCAAGAGATGCATTTGGCGGAATGATCGACGCACCAACTAAAGTATTGCGAGGATCAAATGAAGCACTAATCACGTATATAATTGGATAGAGCGCAAATATTGATCCCAATATAAGAATAACCAATCTAATAATCAGATTGCGCCGCCGATTAGCTACAACTACACCCTGCCGTTCATTTAGATTACGATGTTCAGCCCGGTTTGATGTGGACATCAATTCACCTCCTCTAAGCGACGGGTCAAGCGGAAATTAAAGTATGTAATCGGACCAACAATCATGAAAATGAAGATGCCAATAGCGGCAGCAAAGCCGTAATTTGTCCCTGTTCCACCTGCAAAAGCCAACCGGTATGTGTATGACAGCAATATATCCGTGTGTCCGGCTACTGTTGCCGCGCTTATCGGCGGGCCGCCTTTATTCATCAATTCGATGATGGTAAAGTTATTAAAGTTAAACGAAAAACTCGCCACCAAAAGTGGAGCTAATGCAATCAACAATAAGGGGAATGTAATCGACCTAAATTGCTCCCAAATACTCGCTCCATCAATGGTGGCAGCTTCATACATATCGCCGGGAATGCTTTGAAGCGCACCGAGCGAAATGAGCATCATGTAAGGGAAGCCGAGATACATATTCACGAACAGAATAGCAACTTTCGCCAAACCGGGATCAGAAAACCACTGTGGCGAAATACCAAATACGCTCTTTAAGCCGATGTTGAAGGGACCATAGACAGGATTCATCAATCCCGCCCATGCCGTAACCACCAACCATCCCGGAACCGCGTAGGGGATAATTAGAATGGAACGGAAAAGTATACGAAGGGGGAGATCACGCGCATTGAGAAGCATCGCAAACAGCAGCCCTAAAGCCAGCGTAGTAACGACGCTGGCAGCAGCAAATGCCAATGTCCACAAAAACACGCGCCAGAATGGGTCACGAATGCTGGGGTCCGTAACCACGCGCGCCACATTATCAAGACCAATATAGGCGGGAAAACCGGGCTGCATGACCTCGCGCGTATCGCCGTCACCAGTGACAAAATTGCCCCGCTCATTACGGTAGACTTTACCCGTTTGTTTATTCGTGAGGGTGTCCGCCGCCGGATCATAGCTCCACACTGGTTGGAGTTGTTTGGCTTCTTGGGCTTCGGCAATACCTAGCTTGGTAATCTTAATGGTATTTGGAGCGGCATCAATCGCAATATTTTGCAGCGTTTGACCAAACCGTAAGGCACCACCGGGAGGCAAGCGATTAAAGCCATCGAGACTCTTAGGAATGCCATTCTCATCGCGTTCGCCGACCGATGTATCGTCCGGCGCGATTTCCTTTAGCCCTTGTTGGCCTGTTACATAAGTATAGGATTTCCCATTTGAGTCCACTAACCAAAATTCGAAGGCATTTTGGGCATCGTTTCGAAAAATATAAACTTTGTAAGTTGGCGCGCCTTCGGGAGCAAAAGTTTCAGCAAGATGTTGGTCAATGACTTGTTGTTTGGTGAGTAGATGTCCGTCGCCATAATTGGTGAAGGCAACGACAACCGAATACCCAATCGGATAAACAACTAACAAGAACATACCTGCTAAAGCCGGTACGACCCAACGCCAAGGATACAAACGCTCACTCAAAAAAACGATATTCGTTATAACTGTAAAAACAGCAATTCCGATACCAAGGAGGGGACTTATTTGACTTCCAAGCGCCAGCGCTACCTGTATAACTATGACATCTAAAATACCAAGGAGAACAATCCGTATTATGAGGCTTCTTGTTGACATAAATAACCCCTAGCAAGGATATTTTTAAAGCATCACTATTATTTACTTCCTCATTCACCCCAAACTAAATCCGCATATCTGAACAACATAAAGTCAATCTGAAATTATAAAGAAGGCCGGAGGGATGCTACCGTCCGGCCTTCTAAATTCTCACTCAGATGTTATTAGCCACCAGATTTGGCAATCTCAGCACGAATCGCTTCTGCCGCATCCTTAAACGCCTTATCAGGATCTTCTTTTTGTTGGTAGATCAAAGTGATGGCGTTACCCCATGCCGTCCAGACCGAGGCCATTTGGGGGATAGCGGGCATTGGATCACCATTGGCGACCGCAAGGCTGAAATCCTTCAGATCTTTGTCCTCAATTGAAGATGCCAACTGCTTCCAAGCCGGAACGAAAGGCACTGCATCATAAAGCGCCTTCATACCCTCATCCGTAGCGACATAATCGGTCAAGAAGGATTGAGCAAGCAAGGTATTCTTGCTAAAAGCGTTGACCATAAAGCCTTGCGAACCAACGAATGGGCGTGGAGTGTCATCCATCTTCGGAATTGGCGCAACTGCATAAGGTACACCACTCTTACGAATATCACCTAATGCCCAAGGACCAGTAATCCACATCGCTAACTTACCGGATTGGAATAGGGTTTGGGCTGCACCATAATCGACTGCATCACTGAAATCGCCAGCCTTGACCAGACGATCCAATTCTTCAGCAGCTTTCAAAGCACCGGGGCTGTCCAGACCGACATCCTTGGGATTGTAATTACCATCCGCGTCGCGACCAAAGACATAGCCACCGAAGCCAGTAAAGAGTGCTTCGTGATGATACGGGTCGCCCTTGGGAATAGCCAAGCCATTTTCGGCCTTACCATCTTTGACCAACTGTTCGCCTAAGGCAATCGTGTCTGCCCATGTATCAGGCACTTTGGAAACAAGATCGGTGTTGTAGTAAATAGCGACTGCTTCGGTCAGGTAGGGTAAACCGACCAACTTGCCGTCATAGGTAAAAGCCTTAATGGCAACCGGGTCAAACTTATCTACCAAATCGGCTGATACATCGAGGGGCATAATTAGACCATTACCATATAACTGACCAATCCAATCATGAGCGCCAACGATAATATCCGGGCCTTCGCCAACTGGACCGCCCAATTGAAGGTTGTTACGAATGTCGCCGAAGCCCATGACCTGTACACGAACGGGGACACTATATTTATCAGTGAAACCTTTGGCAATCGCTTCAATAGCTGGTTGACGACCAGCGTCTGACCAAATGGTGAGGGTACCTTCAGTCGAGGGAACAAAGGTGGCTGTAGGAGCAGGAGTGGCGGTTGCATCCTGTGCGAAGGCAATACTCATACTACTAAGGGCCAGAACTGCTACTATCAACAAACTTAATAATTTACGGTACTTCATATTGTTTAAAATCCTCTCCTTCAAAATTAAACTAATGCCATCAACTTGAGTTGAAATGTTATTTCCAACTGACAGTTCATGATATTGAATATAGCGGCGCGTGTATATTTCGGCAAGGAATTTGATGGGATTTGTGTAGATTCTCATGTGGCACTATGCACAAATGATAGAACAATTAGTTTATAACAAATAACAGGGGTAATTTAGGGTTACAGACAAATACTAAGGATGTGGAATTTAGTCAATTCGTGCTACAAAACTCAAATCCAATATCAATAGCCTGTGTATATATTACACAGGCCAAAATCATATTGGTTATTAGCTATTTTGAGGTTAGTGGAGAAGCGCCGGACGAACTTGAGAAACATCCGATTGCCAATGCCAATAGGACTTCACGACGAAGACACTTATGGCCTCAGCCCAGTCGAAAATATAATTCAAGATTTGACGCACAAGGACGATGCTTTGGGTAATCTGTCCTGCCCGATAGACACCGTTATGTAGGGTATGGCAAATCATCACCAAATCATTGTCTGAGAGATGGGGATATTGCGACACGACATAAGCCAGCGCTTCATCCAACTGAAGGCCGTCATAATCTTCGATCAATTCCAATGGAACCAGCGGGGTCAAATCAATCTTGAACTGCTGCTTCAAGGTTCGCAGCATATTGGCACGAATGTCAAACAAGGATTGCTGAAGCGCCACCATATGTTGATGGACACTTTCCGCTAAATCCTGCAACACATCAATAGAGGCTGGGTTGGACAGCATATGGCGCTGCATAAACTGTTCAAAGAGAGTCGATGAGCGTTCTGCTAAACAGCGATCAAGCAGTTCGACGGCTTCCGAACACACCACATTCTTTTCGGCAAGAGCCATAAGTTCGAGTACTGCTGCCTTATCCATTAACATTTTGAACCTCCGGTGGGCACAAACGGCGTAAGTATTCCCACGTATAAATGCCTGTATGATGCCCATCGTCCCATGAAGGCTGTAAGGCATAATTGCCAACGAGATCGAGTGATTCAACTTTATACGAGCGTTTGGGTTTGAGTACCAAAATATTCTCCGGGTCAAACTCTTGGCTCATAAATTGATGTCCACCACGACATTCCACACACGGGCAGGCTTCCCGTAATTGCGATAAGGGGTATTTACAAATCCGGTCATCTGCCCAAGTGATTTCCAAATAGCCCTCGGTTTTATTTAAGGTCACTGACTTAGGCCGAATTGCCGTCATTTGCACTCCAACGTGTTGATGATGATACAGGGAGGTTGATGCGGGAGGCGGCCTGTTCAATCCATTGGTCGCGCTTGATGCGGGCTGCCGTTATACGAACCGATGATAAGCGCATCGCCAAGTCATCGGGATTCTGCATAGCCAATTGGGCAAATGTCTTAATGCCCAAGGCATTTAGGGCGCGTTCGTAAGCTGGCCCGATACCATCAATTTCAGTTAATGGATCATTATGAGAAGGCGTTGCGCTCGGCGCTTGGGATTTGACAGGCGGAGCTACTTTAACCGGCGCTGCCGATTCTTTTTGCTGCTGATCGAGCCACCACTTTGTGACGTAATATCCGATCATTAAAACGAGTATTAATCTGAATATGCGTCGCATGTTCCAAGTCCCCATACCCATTAAATAGGTTATGGAAAGATACCACCTTCCTTCTCTTGATTCTAGTGTAACATGACACCTGACGCTTAACCGTTGATAATTCTCCGTTTGCGAGCATGACCTTGCAGCACAGGGAGCGTCTGCTACAATCTCGGTGATGCTGTCACGCGTATGACGGTTGCTGAAGTAGATCATGGAGAATACTGATGCGTTTACGACTAATCCTATGTGCTGTGTTCATGATTGTGTTGGCAAGCTGCCAAGGACAAACCGAAAAAGTGGTTTTGGTCGTCACAGCCACGCCAGCCGGAAACGGCGCTAACTCAGCAGCCACAAATACCAATCCGCCACAAGCAGCTACAAAGCCCCCTGCAACGCCTATTCCGGCCTCACCTACACCGAGCATATCCGCAACGCCTGATGTGCATCCGACCGCGACGATTGGACAAATCCAAGTTGCGGAAGAAGTCTTTGAGCATGGGCGCATGTTCTGGATAGGACCTCGCAAACAAGTTTGGGTCATGTACGATAACGGACAAGGCAGTGGTGAGTGGAAAATCTATGATGATACATATGCAGACAGTGAGCCATCAACTGACCCCAGCATTGTTCCTCCCGATGGTAAGTTCCAGCCGACGCGTGGATTCGGCAAGTTGTGGCGCGGTAACCCTGAAATCAAAGATAAACTGGGATTCGGTACCACGCCGGAGTTCGGTTATGTAAGCAATTATGAGTATCATCCGGGCGGGCAAATTGATGCACAGGGGCATTGGCAGTTGGGGCCGGGCTATCATATTCTGTTTAGCCTGTATAATGAGAAATTCCAGTTCAATGAAGTTGATGGGACTTGGAAGAAACTTTAGTTACCGCATGATCGTGTGGGGGTTGGCTCATGAAAACAATCCAGCGCTGGCATCTCGATACCAACGCCCCTTACTGTTTGCATATCTCTGCTGATGCGCGACTGAGCAGTACCGATTATCGTGATGATCAAATATGGGAAGTGCTGCTGGGACAAGGCGAATCGGCAGCGTTAGCTTTACAAACCCGTTTTGGTGGACGCGCTGGCTTAGCGAGCCTCGTGCCGATGTGGCTGCATGATGGGCGTTCGATTTATCAAGCACAAGCCTACTCGCACCCCCCTTACCTCACTGGTTTTGCACCCGGCTACCTACGCTTTGAAGCCGCACTAACCCCACATCTCTCTTTGCAAACCGAATATTGGGCGATGGAAAGTCATGCCATTGGTGCGCGCTATACCTTAGCAAACGTCCACACCGAGCCATTGGATGTGCAGTTGGATGTGATCGCATTTGTAGGTATCAACAATAAAGAGCAAAGACTTTTGGCACTTCCTTCGACGGATGGTACGGGCGCACTCAGTTTAGGCACGATTGCCAATTTGCAACCTGTCATCTTATTAGAAGAAGGTCAGACCGAGAGCGAAGCGCCGAGCAGTCCCAAACTCCAGCGAAAGCTGACAATTCCGGCGCGTAAAAAAGTAGTAGTACGCTTAGTGCATGTAGCATTAAGCAGCGTAAAACAATCGTTGGCACTCGCACAAAAATGGCTCAAGGCGGATTGGAATGCAGCTTTCAAGCAGATTGACACCGGCGCTGAAGCTATCCCCCAAATTCAAACAGGTGATGAAGGTACCGACGCAGCGATTGCCTTCGCTTACCGCGAACTCGTCCAGAGTTTCCTCAAAGCGACTTCCAGCCTACCCTATCCTTCGTTTGTGGCAACACGCGAACCGGGACGGGGCTATAACATCAACGACAAAGGTTGGAACGGGCAAAACGCACCATTGGCCTATTTGTCAGCACTAGGGATCGCTAGCATTGACCCTGCGTTGGCAGAGGGAATCATCCGCAATTATCTGGCGGTACAGCAGAATGATGGTTGGATTGATAGCAAACCGGGCTTAGGTGGTCAAAAGCAAAGTACGCTGTGTATGCCCATATTGGCGCGATTGGCGTGGGGTATTTTTCAATACACCGAAGATAGCCAGTTTTTACGTGACGTTTTCCCCGGACTACTGAAGTTTTTCCAGCGTTGGCTGAAAGCGGACTTGGACAAAGATCAAGACGGCCTGCCCGAATGGCAAAATGAGGTTCAAACGGGTTATGTATTCATGCCAACCTTCGCCACATGGCAAGCATGGGGCGGTGGCGCGGACATCCGCACGATTGAATCACCGGATTTGCTGGCTTACTTACTCTCCGAAGCAAGAAGTCTGAAAGAAATCGCCTATTATTTACGTGATACTGAGAATGAAAAATATCTTGATGAGCAAATTGGGCACTTAGAGCAGGCACTCGAAAATCTATGGAATGCCAATTTAGGACGGTACGCCTACCGTGACCGTGACAGCCATCTGACAACCGCACGGGTAGATATTATTACAGACGCACGCGGTATGGATGAGCTAATTCCTAGCGAGAAACTCAGTCCACCTAATCGCTTGGTCATGCGCGTTTCGGGTGGTGTGAATCTCCAACCCCAAATGACCCTCAAACTAGATGGTTTTGACCTAAACGGAAACATCATTAGTGAGCAAGCTACTGGTGAACAATTCATCTGGGCGGGCGGTAGAGGGGTCTACACCAGCAAACAAGTCTTCTCACAAATTGATCGGGTAACATTTGAAGGATTAAGCCGAGTCTATCGCGTCGATGTGCATACTGTTGATACGACGAAATTAGACATTAACACCCTAATTCCTTTGTGGACGGCGAGCATTTCTCTCGAACATGCAAGTGCATTAACGGACTTGCTGACGAATCCTAAGCATTTTTGGCGCGATTCTGGCGCTACGATGAATTCAGCGACAGACGCTAATTTTGATCCGACTAACGCCAATGGCAGCGGTGGGGTGTGGTTATACTGGTTAACGCTGATGGGGGAAGCGCTGATTGAGTGTGGGATGATGGAACAAGCGACCGAATTGGTGCAACGGATTTTGCGGGTACAAACCAGTGTCCTGAAAGCCAATAAGCGTTTTAGTGAGTTCTACCACAGCGATAAAGCAGAGGGATTGGGCGAACCTGCTAACGTAGCAGGCATCGTTCCATTGCATTTGCTGATGCGGGTATTGGGGATACGCGTCATTTCGAGCAGCAAAGTTTGGATCGGCGGAGCATTTAAGTGGGGTCAGTCTGTGACCATTCGTCAACATGGTGTCGTCATCGAACGAGAGGCGACGTCCACAACGGTGACTTTCCCCAGTGGCTATTCGACGCAAGTCAGCGGCGAGGACTGGCAGGAAGTGGTTGATAGGCATGTCTGAGTTTAACATCAATGATTTTGTATTTCGCACTACCTCAGATGGTATTCTGGCAGCCGACGAATCGGGCATTATTATACGCATTAACCCAGCCGCAGCCGCGATATTGGGCATTACCATCGAAGAAACAGTTGGCAAAGCAGCGTCTGACGTATTCCAGCAAAATCCGAGCCTTCTCAATCTCTTTACACGTACTGGCGAGCAGACGCAGAACGTCCGATTACCAAAACGACGCTTGGCTTATGGTGTCGCGAGTACTGACGAAAATGGTTTTCGTATCATCCTGCTGCAAGATGTGACTGAGAAGCAGGAGTTTGAATCGCGGCGCGAGGTGCTGGTCAGCACGATGGCACATGACCTGCGTAACCCAATTTCAGCTATTGGTGGATTCGCAGAACTGATTGAAAAATTTGGCCCACTAAACGATCAACAGCAGAAATTTGCGGTACGTATTAAACAGACTGCCGCAAAATTATATGATGTGGCGGGTTCATTGGTTGATTTAGCGTGGATTGAAGCGGGTATGCCATTGGCACATCGTCCTATCGACATGAAAACGTTGATTGAGAAGGTCGTCAATGATTTGAGCGATATGGCACAAGAACGACAGGTGAGTATCGCCACTTCACTGCAAGACCCCTTACCGACTGTCATGGGTGATCAGACCCGATTGGAACTGAGCGTTCGCAATTTGTTACATAACGCCATCTTGTATTCACGACCTGAAACACCCATTGCCATTCATGCATGGGGTGATAGCAATGAGTTGTATTTCAGTGTGGCGGATCGTGGAATTGGTATTGCGGATGAAGAAATCGAGCTGATCTTTGACCGCCTCTATCGTTCAAAGGATGAACGTATACGGGAAATGCCCGGCGGGGGATTGGGATTAACCGTCGCCAAAACGATTGTCAAGCGACATGGCGGGGACATATGGGCATCTAGCAATTTGAATGTGGGCAGCACTTTCACCTTCGTCCTGCCTGTCGTTAAGAAGAACGAATAAGCGCCTAACATGCGAACTGATTTCGACCATGTATAAAGTCAAAATTACGCTTCCCGCTACCGTGACCAATCTTGGGCCGGGTTTGAACAGCCTCGGATTGGCTATCGGGCTTTATACAACTATCGAAATAAGCCGCCGCGATGATGATCAGTTGGTGGTAGAAACGGAAGGCGAAGGCGCGGGACGTTACGGCATGGGCTTGCGCCATCCCACAGCTTTAGCCATGATGCGGCTGTTCCAGAAGCAGGAAAGAGCCATCTTAGGGCTGAACGTTAAAGTCAGCAACCACATCCCCTTAAACAGTGGGCTAGGAGCAGAAGCCGCCTTTTGGGTAGCGGGTGTGATTGGCGCGAATAATATGATGGGGGCAGTCTACAACCGACTCCAAATCTTGGAGATGGCTGCCCTGATTAGCAACCTGCCGAGTCAAGTTGTCACCAGCATCATGGGTGGTTTAACCGCCAGTTTTACCAACGGCGAGCAGTTGATCTATCGGGCGCTGCCCACTTCATCATTAAGTATTGTGGTGGCTCTGCCCGACTTAAAGCAATACACCAGCGAAGGAACTAAGGTCAAACCTGATCGTGTCCCGTTAAGTGACGCGCTGTTTAATCTGAGCCGGGTGCCGTTGTTGGTCGAGGCACTGCGCGTCGGCGATTTAAAGCTCATCGGGCAATTGATGGATGATCGCTTGCACGTCCCCTACCTTAAACCCCAGATCACCGGGTTCGATCATGTTTCGGAAATGGCGCGGCGAGCAGGTGCATTGGCGGTCAGCCTCAGCGGCGATGGGCCAGCGTTGGTGGCCTTTGCTGACTCCAACCATAAGATGATTGCAACCACGATTGAATTGGCGTTTGAGAACAGTGGCATCAAGGCCAAAACTTGGGTTGTGCCAATTGACACTCAAGGCGTAGTGATCAGTGTCGCCGGAACATAAACAAGTCAACTTCTTTGCCTCTCCAGCTTCTAACTAACATTTTCTAACTGGAATCTAATCCAGTAAGCGCATATTATTGTGCAAATCCTCACAATCTAACAAGAAAGCTGTTGATTATGTTTGGCAGACGCGGTCGGCGCGGCGCGCCACAAGACAAGGCGGAAGTTCCTGATATTCCTATGGATTGGCGGCGGCTGTTCCGCTATCTTGCCCCTTACAAAGCTCGATTATTTGTGGCAGTTTTGGCGCTCATCAGCAGTGCTGTCTTAAGCCTTGTGTTTCCGAGCGTGATTAGTAGTGTCATTGATACGGTACTGACTCCTAAAAACACACAATTGCTTGACCAAATTACGGTCGCTCTACTGTTTGTCTTTTTTCTGCGTTCTGTGACCTCACTCATTGAAAACTACAACCTCAATTACATCGGCGAAAAGATTGTAATGGATTTGCGCCTGCAAATTTACAACCATCTGCAAACACTTTCGTTGGGTTTCTTTGCATCACGCCGCGTGGGGGAATTAGTCTCACGCCTATCAAGCGATGTGACGGTTATGCGAACGGCGCTGACCAGCAATGTTAATGTGCTGATCGAGCAAACGTTGATTATGATCGGCGCTATTGTGGTTATGGTTGCGCTCAATGTGCGTCTCACGTTGTTTATCCTTGTTCTGACACCTTTTATTATTGCGTTCGGTGCCATATTCGGCATTTTCTTGCGGCGCATCAGTACCCAAATACAGGACGAATTGGCAGGCGCGACGGTCGTCACCGAGGAAGTCTTGCAGAACATCCGCGAAGTGAAAAGTTTTGTGCGCGAACCGTACGAAATCAGCCGTTATCAAACCGCGATTGGCAAAGCCTTCGATGCAGCTATTCGATTGCTGCGGGTACGATCTCTGTTTGGGCCGTTGATCGCCTTCCTCGGATTCGGGTCATTAGCGATGATCTTATGGTTCGGTGGGCGTGAGGTAATTGAAGGGCATTTAAGCGGCGGGCAGCTCATTGGATTTCTCGTATATGGGATTACTGTCGCCGGTGCGTTGGGTTCACTTGTAAATCTCTATACATCTGTTCAAGAAGCGCTGGGGGCAACCAAACGCGTTTTCCAAATTCTCGACACCAAACCGAATGTGAACGATATACTCGATGCCAAAGCACTTGGGCATGTCGAAGGTCGCCTGACATTCGAGAATGTGAGTTTTAGCTACGATGAACGTCAGGAAGTGCTGCATCACATTAATTTGGATATTGCGCCCGGTGAGATTGTGGCGTTGGTGGGACCGAGCGGCGCAGGCAAGAGTACGATATTTAACCTGATTCCACGTTTTTATGATCCAGTGGAAGGTACTGTAGAGGTGGATAGAACGGATGCGAAAACTGTCACACAGGCCAGCTTGCGGCAGCAAATTGGCATCGTCCCGCAAGAAACTTTGCTTTTTGGTGGCACCATCCGCGAGAACATTCGTTACGGGAGGCTCGAAGCCAACAACAGCGAAATCGAGGAAGCGGCAAGGGCGGCTAACGCCCATGACTTTATCATGGAGCTACCGGATAAATACGAAACTATTGTCGGTGAACGGGGTATTCGCCTGAGTGGTGGACAGCGTCAACGGGTAGCGATTGCGCGCGCTATTCTCAAAGACCCACGCATACTCCTGCTAGATGAGGCGACTTCCAGCCTTGATAATGAAAGTGAGCATTTGGTACAGGATGCGCTGGTCAAGCTGATGCAAAAGCGGACAACTGTCATCATTGCCCATCGTTTGAGTACAATTAAGGTGGCTCACCGGATTGCGGTACTGGACAGAGGCGCAATCGTTGAACTCGGTACGCATGAGGAATTGATGGCGCTAAATGGACTGTATGCCAAGCTGTATAGTATGCAATTCCGTGAGGACTTGACGCTGACTGGCGCAAATTAAATCGCGGAAAGCCTTACACATACAATTTCAGGACGCAAATGGAAGAGACACCTAATATTGAAGAAACGCCCTCGGTTCAATCCCATGATCCTTGGGCAGCGCTGCGCTATCGCGACTTTCAGTTGGTCGTACTCAGCCGTTTTACAGCCTCGCTAGGTGAGCGTATGGTCACCGTAGCACTCGGTTGGGAGATTTACGAGCGGACACACGACGCATTCTATTTAGGTTTGGTCGGGTTAGTTCAAATCTTTCCCGTCATTTTGCTGTCGCTGATTGCAGGTCATGTGGCTGACCGTTACAACCGCAAATATATTGTGTTGATTACACAGGCGGGATTGGGAATATTTTCGCTGGGATTAGCGATACTTTCCGCCACCAATGGCAGCCTAGTGCTTATTTACATGTGTCTTTTCATGTTCGGGGTCATGCGGGCTTTCAACGACCCTGCCAATTCCACACTTTTGGCGCAAAGTGTTCCACCAGAAGTGTTTGGCAACGCAGCCACATGGGGCAGCAGTGCATGGCAAATTGCCTCGGTTGTTGGGCCAGCGCTAGGTGGTTTGCTGATCGCCTATTTCAAAAGCGGTGCAGAAATCTTCTTTATCAATGCGGTTGCTTGTATTATATTCGCTACCGCAGTCTCATTCATGCGGCTTCGCCCTGTCGTCCTAACTAAAGAGTCGCCAACGATGGCTTCCCTGCTCGCTGGCTTTCGCTTCTTGCGCGAATCGCGTGTCCTACTTGCAGCCATCACCCTTGATTTATTCGCAGTGTTATTCGGTGGCGCAGTCGCATTACTACCTGTGTTCGCCAAGGATATTTTACAAGTTGGCCCCGAAGGTTTAGGGTGGTTGCAATCGGCTCAGTCGATTGGCGCATTAATCATGGCAGCAGTCATGATTTATATCCCACCCTTACAACGGGCCGGCAAAACGCTGTTGTTTGCGGTGGCGGGCTTTGGCATGGCAACCATCATTTTCGGATTTTCAACCAACTTTATATTATCGCTATTGATGCTGGCAATCATGGGTGCGCTCGACTACATTAGTGTCGTCGTCCGCAGTACATTGATGCTGACGCGTGTTCCCGATGAGATGCGTGGGCGTGTGGCTGCTGTCAACACTGTCTTTATTGGCGCATCCAATGAACTCGGTGGGTTTGAGTCGGGTTTGGTGACGCGTGTGGGCACCAATTTCTTAGGGCCAATCGGCGGACCAGTTTTCGCAGTCGTCAGCGGTGGTATTGTAACTGTTTTAGTGGTATTGTCGGTTGCCCGTAAATGGCCTGAAATGGCACAATTAGGTCGGCTGACCGAGTAAAATTGAAGTCAATCGGAGTGCCTAAACCGAACTTATGACTGACAAAACGACCATTTACATTGGTATTGTTGTAGCGATAGTCATCGGTTTGATCTCCATCATTTCAATATGGCGCTTAGGTCGGCGCAAATTAAGTGCAATTGCGTTTGTGATGGCGCTTATCGCATCTGTGGTCGCGGGCGCATTATTCTGGTACACGCATCGTCCGTTACCCCCAAATGTCAGTGGCGCAATCTTCAACGGCATTACCTACAATCGCCGCGTCCTCGATGGCCCGATCATTGTTTATACGGTGCGGATTAATCTGCGCGCGCCGGGAATCGGATTCATGGTAACTCCGGCAGAACCCAACGGAACATTCAAGCTGCGGGCACAAACAACTTCCCAATATTTGCAGAGATATGGCCTGCAACTGGCTATCAACGCGGATTACTTTGACCCTTGGCGGGACAATGGCTTCTGGGATTATTATCCTCATGTGAATGATGGCGTAAACGTGCGTGGATTGACGGTCTCTAATGGCAAACGCTATACCGAAGGCTATGCACCGCCTAAAACATACAACACACTGTTCATCACCAAGGATAATCACGCATCTTTCGTTACACCACAAGCACCGATTTACAACGCCATTTCCGGCAATATGATGCTCGTCACCAAAGGCAAGGCTGTATCTATTGACGCGACTAATGATTATTTAACAGGCAAGCATCCACGAACGGCTATCGCGCTTGATCAAAGTGAGAATACGTTGATTATCGTGCTGGTTGATGGCAGGCAACCGAATTACAGTGAGGGCGTTACCATACCTGAACTTGAAGCCTTGATGTTGGCGCGCGGGGCATACAATGCGCTCAATTTGGATGGTGGTGGCTCGGTTACACTGGCAATCAAGGGCCAAAATGGTTTGCCGCAGGTTCTTAATTCGCCTATCCATAACCATATCCCCGGAAATGAACGCCCGGTTGGTGATCACCTTGGCGTTTTTGCCAAACCTGTAGGAGGCTGACGTGACCTTAGCAGGTCGTCAAGTTCTGGTGACAGGCGCAACCGGCTTCCTCGGTGGCGAGGTCGCGCGACGGTTAGCAAAAGACGGCGCTTGGGTTAAAGCACTAGCGCGACGACCTCAAAAAGCAGATTACATCAAAGATCAGCCGAACATCACTATTGTTGAAGGCGACATCACCGACGCTGAACGCATGAAACAGGTGATGCAAGACTGCTCGATTGTGTTCCATGTGGCAGCCGCACTCGGTGGCAATCTGGCAAAGCAGCACTATATCAACGTAGATGGCACACGCAACGTCATGTTGGCAGCGGCTGCGGCTAAAGCGGAACGTGTGGTTCACGTCAGTTCGATTGCTGTCTACGGCTACCATTACGATGGCGATATTACTGAGGATTTTAAGCAAAAACCGGGACGTGTGCCGTATAACATTACCAAATCGCAGGCGGAAACGGTGATCCGGGAAATAGGTACAGAGCATAACGTCCCGTACAGTATCATCCGCCCCGGTATCATTTATGGCCCGCGCAGCAATGGTTGGACTGCTACCATGTTCAAGGTTGCGAAGCGAAATCCAACACCATTTCTCGGTGACGGTCACGGCAAGACACATCCAATTTATGTGGATGATGTGGTTGATTTGATGGTTCTCTTGGCAACCCATCCAGCGGCGGTTGGGCAAGCCTTCAATTGTTCTGCTGACCCTGCCCCATCATGGCGAGAATTTTTGGGCAGCTACTCGCGGCTCGCCGGACATAGCAATTGGCTAGGTATCCCGCCGATTGTCATGCGCCCGATTGCGCCGATTATCGAACTCTTTTTGACATTGAGTGGTGAGCCACAGGAACTACCTACGCTAGTCGATTTCTTGCAAGCCTCCAAAACATATAAGATGACCAAAGCGCGAGAACTCCTTGGTTGGCAGCCCAAAACGGATTTGCAGACGGGGATTAATAATTGCGCTTCTTGGCTGCGCGAACAAGGACTGCTGACTTGAGCGGCATTCTCGGCGTTTTGCTGGTCGGCACGCTGATTGCCGCAATTGTGGTGCTGGGTTGGTGGCTACTGGTTGCTAGCGAAGGTGTTTATTTAGGTCGCTGGATGGTCATCCTGCTCTATGATTGGTTCGCGAATCGTTATGACAATGTGAAACATTATCACCGTGAATATGAAGAACTCTATCTCGCCAAGCCGATTATGGAGGCTATTGCACCACAAACTAATCCTTCGGTTTTGGACGTGGCAACAGGCACCGGACGCATCCCGTTAGCATTGGCTCGACACGAGGGGTTCTGTGGACATGTCATTGGCGTAGACCTCAGCCGCAAAATGCTCCATCAAGCTGCAAATAATATTTATCCCTACGAGTGTGCAACCTTTATATGGTGTCCGGCAGAAAATCTGCCCTTTTCAGATAACACATTTGATGTCATTACTTGCCTTGAAGCATTGGAATTTATGACCAACCCGACGGCTGTTGTCAAAGAAATGGTGCGTGTGCTGCGCCCCGGCGGGTTGCTCCTGACTAGCCAGCGTGTGAATACAAAACTCATGCCCGGAAAAACATGGACAAGTGGACAGCTCCAAGAAGTGCTCAAAGCAAGCGGCATTGTGGAAGCCAAAGCCCAAATCTGGCAGGTTGATTATCGCAAAGTGTGGGGGCGTAAAGCAGGCGATTCATCCACTGTTGGGGCACGAGAGTTAAAGCAAATTCTTCGTTGTCCCAAGTGCGGTCATGAGTACATGCGCTGCGCGGACAATAAATGGTTATGCGAAAAGTGTGGTCAAAGTGCTAATGTCGGTACTGACGGCGTAATTGAACTCTATCCTCTCTATTAAGTTCCCTTCCATAACTTGCTATCAGGCACAAATTTGCTACAATGCTTCGCAATAACAGGGGCGTGATTTGTCTATCGCGCCCCTCTCTGTATCTATCTGAGGAAGAACGATCTTGAAGCTGCTACCCCACGAACATGTTTGGTTGGTTGAGCAAGCTATTGTTGCCGCCCAAAAAGCGGGTGAATTGCCGCCGTTTGAGATGCCAACTATCGAAATTCGCCCACCGAAAAAAGCCGAGCAAGGGGATTATGCCTGTGCCGTCGCTTTGCAATTGGCGAAACCAACGGGCAAAAATCCGTTTGATGTGGCCACCATTATCGCTAAATATCTACCGTCAGCCGATTTTGTCGGCTCGGTGGAAGTCATGAAACCGGGTTTCATCAACTTTCGTTTGAATGAGTCATGGCTGCAATCTCAGGTTGAAAACATTATCAATGAAGGTGAGCAGGTTTTCGCGCTGGATTTGGGCAAAGGCAAACGAGCACAGGTTGAGTTTGTGAGCGCCAATCCGACTGGCCCGCTGCACGTTGGACGGAGTCGCGGCGCAATGGTCGGCGATACGATTGCCCGCATTTTGGAGGCGGCTGGTTATGCCGTCGAGCGCGAGTATTACTTCAATAACGCGGGCGTACAGATGACGAATCTGGGTAACAGTATGCGGATTCGTTATTTAGAAGCGCTCAAACTGCCTGTCCAAATCCCTGATGAACGGGATGAAACCTTCTATCAAGGCGATTATCTTAAGGATTTTGCAGCCGATTTGGTACGGGAAAAAGGTGACTCGCTCAAAGATGCGGACTGGAAGCCTTTCAAAGAATATGCCGAAAAGCGGATGTTCGACATCATTAAAGCCACGCTGAAGCGGGTGAATATTCAGCATGATGTCTTCTTCAATGAAAACAGCCTATACACTTCGGAAGCTGTTTGGGAAACCTTAGATGCGCTGGATAAAGCGGGCTACATCTATGAAAGTGCTGTGCGCGAAAATGCCGACGAAGAAGAGCGCGAAAAAGGCAAAAATCTCGCGCCCGCTAAATGGTTCCGCAGCACCACGTTTGGCGATACGGAAGATCGGGTGGTAATCAAAGGTGATGGTGACCCAACCTATACGCTGCCTGATATTGCTTATCATATCAATAAGATCAATCGTGGTTTTGATCTACTTGTCAATATCCTTGGTGCAGATCACATAACCGAATATAAAGTGGTGCAATATGGGTTGCAGGCACTTGGATATGACACCTCTAAAATTCATGTGACTATTGTGCAGTTGGTACACATGATTCGTGAGGGCGTAAAAATGAAGATGAGTACCCGCCGCGGTGACATTGAGACACTGGATGAATTGATCGACCAAACTAGCCCGGATGTGGTGCGCTATATTCTGCTGGCGCGGAGCGCCGATTCGCATCTAAACTTTGATCTTGATCTAGCCGTCAAACAAAGCAACGATAATCCAGTCTATTACATTCAAAACGCCTATGTGCGCTGCGCCGGAATCTTCCGTGAGGCTGAGGCGAGAGGATTATCGGATGATGGCGCCGACCTCAGTTTGTTAGGCGAACCTGAGCAACGTTTCATTCGCAAAATGCTGGAGCTAGGTGAAACAATCGAATTGGCTGCCGAAACCCTTGAGCCGCACCGAATTGCGTTCTATGCACATGAACTCGCCGGTACGTTCCATCCAATTTATGATGAGGTGCGGGCGCTGCACGGCGATGTGCCAACGGAATTAGCGAAAGCTCGACTGCGCTTTTACAGAGCCGCACAAGTGGTTTTCAAACGTGTATTGACCCTCATGGGGATGAGCGCACCTGAACGGATGTAATTGCTCAAGATTGACTTCGATTTACCTGTTTGAAAGGATAAGAGAATGGGCTTGAAACCTGACCACTGGATACGGAAGATGGCGCTTGAGAAAAAGATGATCGAACCGTTTGTGGAAAATCAGGTTCGGCAAGGCGTGGTCAGCTACGGTGTGTCGAGCTACGGGTATGATCTACGCGTTGCCGATGAGTTCAAAATCTTCACCAATGTTTATTCAGCAATCGTCGATCCCAAGAACTTTTCGCCCGAATCCTTTGTGGACTTCAAAGGCGCGGTGTGTGTCATTCCACCCAATTCCTTTGCCCTCGCCCGTTCGCTGGAATATTTTCGTATTCCCCGCAAAGTCTTGACCATTTGCCTCGGAAAATCAACGTATGCGCGTTGCGGTTTGATTGTGAACGTAACGCCCTTTGAACCGGAATGGGAAGGCTACGTCACGCTTGAAATCAGCAACACCACTCCCCTACCCGCCAAGGTTTATGCCAACGAAGGGTTGGCGCAGGTTTTGTTCTTTGAAGCGGATGGGGAATGTGAAACCTCGTATGCGGATAAGAAAGGCAAATATCAGGGGCAAATTGGTGTGACACCGCCGAAGTTATAGTGGGTTAAGGGTACTGGGATTGAAAAAACTGAGTGGCTGATGTAAATTAGTACTTAACGGGCTGTTAGCTCAATTGGCAGAGCATCGCATTTACATTGCGAGGGTTGCAGGTTCGAGTCCTACACGGCCCAAATATATCAACGCATACTAAAGGTATGCGTTTTTATTTGTTAATGAGTCGGTACAACTGGTTTTACAATGGTTGTAACAAATTGTTGCGTCTATTAACCTTTTCGGCTATGATAGAGACATATTGTTACATTCCCGTTTGTTTCGGGTATAAATTCCATTAGCAAGGTCAGGAAAAATACGATGGTCATGGTACAAGACAATCGCCAAATTTTAATCGTCGAAGATGACGAAGATACCGCTGAAGTGGTATGTACCCTCTTAAACGAAGCTGGCTATAACGCAGTTTCCGTTGATCGAGGGGAAGCGGCATTAAGTGAGATTGCCTCTGCATCACCTGATCTGGTGCTGCTGGACTTGAACCTACCCGACATTAATGGGTTGGATGTCCTAAAGCAAGTTCGTGAACGTTCATTCTTGCCAATGATTGTTCTCAGCGGATTTGCCCGCGAACGTGATAAGGTCAACGCGTTGGAAGCGGGCGCGGACGATTATCTCGCCAAGCCCTTCTCGCCGGATGAATTGGTAGCGCGCGTCAAAGCCCTACTCCGCCGCATCAACTGGACACCTCAACCGGAAACCAAACTGACCGTTCGCCAACTTGAATTGGATATTCCACGTCGCCATGCGTTTATTCGCGGTCAGCCATTGCGTCTTACTCCGATTGAGTACGGCCTATTGGTCACACTTATGCGGAATGCAGGTCAAATTGTCACTCACGATGACTTGCTGCGCGGTGTGTGGAACGACGAGTATGTCGGCGATTATTCGGTGTTACGCGTCAACATCTCGCGCTTACGCCAGAAAATCGAACTCAATCCGCGCCATCCAGCGTACATCGTTACAGTGCCGGGTCAAGGCTACCGGATGCCGATCTAGGGCCGTTGATTTCTCGCCACATAAGTATTAATTCCCCTATGGCTTGATTGGCAAATCAGGGTGGTTTGTGCTACGCTTGCCGCCAGTTTCGATTTGCTTGCCACCAGTTGAAGGACATATTGTGCCCGGAGATTATGCAACCCTCGCTCCTATTTACGATGTTATTGGCATGTCGGATTACGTGAGCGCGATTACGCCAAAGCTTATGGATTTGGCTCAACGCATGGATTGGTTAGGACGGCGTATCGTGGTATTGGGTTGCGGCACAGGTGGTTCGATAGAGTATCTTTCACAATATCCCTACACCATCACCGGCGTTGACAATACGCCGGAAATGCTGGAAGTTGCTCGGCGCAAATTGGATATTCCCGGCTTAAGTATCAAATGGCTGCAACTGGATATGCGCGACACGGGCAATCAGGTGATGGCGGCAGATTTGGTGATGGCACTCAATGTCATGAACGAGTTAAATAGTCTACGTGATCTTGAAACTGTATTCGCTACTGCACAGCGCATTCTAGAAGCTGGCAAATTATTTATCTTCGATATGATGACAGTACAGGGGTTAAGCGTAGCTGGGAAAACTGAACAATTGGTTCATGATGATGGGCAAGCCGTTACGGTGTTTAGCAGCAATGATTACGATCATGAACGACAAATGCAAACCATCAACTACCTTATTTTTCGTCAGCAAGACGGCACATGGAAACGCAGCGAGGCCAAACGTGTGCTGCGAGCCTTTCCTGTACAAGCCGTTGCCTCTCTCTTACAACGAAATAACTTCAGCATCCGCACGATCATGAACAATCGATTGGAAACCTACGAACCGGGCGTCTCCCGCGCGGATCGTGTTATATTCTTCGCCGAGAAACAATCTGCATGAATGTGTCTCTAGAATCTGAAACCTTTCAATTACAAGTGGATCGTGAGCATAGTGGCCTCCGACTGGGATTGGTCGGCATCTTTACGCTTGTTCTCGTCATCGTCTTTTTGATCGCCAATAGTATAATTCCGAGTGAAGGTTTCAACCTCTTAGCGGGAATTGTGGCTTTCGCGGCAGCCGCTATCGTCACACGCCTCGCTGATCCGATCATGAAACGAACGTGGCCGAGCAAGCGCATTCTCCAATTGGATGCGAATGGCGCTCGATTGATTCTCAACGACAAAATACAAGCGGACATCCGCGCAGATGCGACTGCCAACTTACATTACTGGTGTTTTAAAATTCCGCGACGCGGGCGGATGCCTCGCGGTTGGTACGTTGTAGCCTGCGCCCTTCAACAAGATGATGTCTATTTGCCAATCTACACTTTTGCTTCGCCTCCTCAAGCTGACCAACTGAAGAAACTCAAACAGTTCACAGAGTTACAAGCTGATAAAAGCAAAGCTTCTGCGGCTAAAGCCGAATCATTACGCCTCGCTGGTGAGCAGCGACGATTACGAGTCGCGGAAGAACATCGTTGGCACGACGGCGGTGAATTATCCTTAGCCGATTTCGAAACATTCATTAAACATTTAAATGAGCTATATGTGCGATGGAATACCTGAAAGCCTTCTCCACAAGTCTGCTATTCGCAGTCCTCGTCAGTATTAGTCCTTTCGTCAAAGCCCAAGACACAAGTGCCACCCTAAAACTTACAGCCCCCGTCGATGGTCAAATTGGAAATGGCAGCAGTCAAATCTGGACGTTTAGCGCTGTCGAAGGTCAAGTGCTCTCTTTCATTGTGCATACCGCCTCTGGCAATCTTGATCCACAATTTATGATCAGTAATAGTAAAGGCGAGCCATTTCTCAGCAACGACGATTACGCCTACCCGGATAATCAAGATGCCCTTTTAGAAGCTATCACCATGCCGCGAACCGATACTTACAGGTTAACAGTCTCAGGTGTGGGAACCACAAGCGGTGAGTACCAATTAACGATGCTCAGCGGGTTTAGCCAGACAGCCCTAAACGACAACTTTAACGGCGACCTTCAGTGGCAAGATGCAAACACATCCAGTACAAAATTCACTGTCAAGGCTGACAACGGGCAGATAGCACTCGCTATTTCGGGGCCGGATAATTTAGGGATTTCGGTCAATCCTAAGCAAACACCACTGAGCGATTATTTTGCCAGTGTCAAAGTTGTTGCGAGCGGCGGACAAGATGGCTGGGTCGTGGGTATGACTCTTCGCCAAACGGATAGTGACAATTATTACCTATTGAATGTTAGTTCGCGTGGACAGTGGCGACTTACGGCGAGGCAAAATGGGACAAGCTCGGTCATCCGTGATTGGACAGATCATCCAGCGTTGGCGAATTCAAATGGCACTTTCACGCTTGGAACAATGGTCAGTGGCACAGGATATGATTTCTTCTATAACGGACTGTTATTCGGTCACCTGAGCGATTCAAGGTTATCGAAGTCAGGTGTAATCGGTTTGGCGGTTAATACATCGTCATCCCTCAGTAGCCAAACAACCGCCCACTTTGATGATTTGTTAGTCAGCACACCAATGCTTGAAAATGGCAAACGCATCGTTCCACAGCAGATCGCATTGGGTCAGCCAACCGTGTTAACACGCGATCTGCAACGACGCGGACTCATTCCATCAAATGGACAGCTCTCGCTGAACGTCCCCGAAAGTTTCATCGAATCAGCGCGTCCCGGTGTTGACCGTGTTCCCTTAGCGCGTGGCGCAACCTATAATAACCTCGCCATAGGAACGACTGTGACTTGGGATACAGCAGGCGAAGGGTTAACCGGATGCGGTCTCGTCCTGCAAACTGTTAATGACACCAACTATACGCTGGCTTATATCGATCACAGTGGGGCTTATGGTGTATCGCAGCGCCAAGATGACCGCTTCGTTCCGGGTATTTACGCAGAAAATCCAGCTACCAGCGGCAACAAACATTCACTGGTGGTGATATTGCAAAAAGACCAATTGCTGTATTATGTGGATGGATTATATGGCGGCAGCATGACTTATACCGCAACTGAAGGTGGAGTCGGGAATGCCGTTGTTAACTTTGACCCTATTCGTACCTCGTGCAAATTTACCGACACATGGGTATGGAATTGGGATAATTAGCTCATTGTAACATCTAAAAACCGTGCTTGACTCGTACATAGTTTAAAGGGATGAGGCTTTTACTATGCAACCTCTCGAAGCAGCTATCTTACGCACGGTATTGTATGCTGATGTTTTCGATTTCCCAATGAAGCCAGAAGAAATACATCATTTCCTCATAAATGATGAACCGATTAGTTTAGCCGAAATTACGAAGTCACTGGATCAATCCCGCTGGCTAAAGCAAAAACTACAACTTGTAGATGAATATATCATCTATGAAGGACGTGACGAAATCGTTCGAGTACGACAAAAACGAGAAGCCGCTTCTCAAGACTTGTGGCCTCAAGCCTTGTATTGGGGACGGTGGTTAGCCGCCCTACCCTTTGTGCGTATGGTTGCCTTAACAGGGGCGCTAGCTGTACGGAATGCAGCGGATGGTGACGACGACCTCGACTATATGCTCATTACGTCGCCGCATCGGGTTTGGTTAGCCCGCGCCTTTGCTATTGCAGTGGTGCGAATTGGACACTTACGCGGCGTGAAAATTTGTCCTAATTACGTCCTCGCAGAAACCTCACTTATCCAAACACGGCAGGATGTTTTCCTCGCGCACGAAGTCGCCCAGATGATCCCGCTTTACGGCAACGATTATTATCGCCGTTTTCGTGAAGCCAATGATTGGGTGTATCAACAACTGCCAAACGCCCTTGACCCATTTTTTGATGTTGAGCAAACAGCCTCTAGGACTGCGAAAACAATCAAAAAAATCTTGGAAGTGGTATGTGGCGGCGCGCTTGGGAATTGGTTAGAACAGTGGGAGTATCGTCGCAAGCTGCGACGCTTTGCTACTGACATGCAAACACCGCATTCATCGGCGCAGGTAGATGATACTCAGGTCAAAGGTCATTTTAACGATCATGGGCATCCAGCCCTACAAAAGTACGACCAGCGTTTACGGGAATGTGGATTAACTGAGGAACCGCTGGCATCGACAGGAGATTGATAACATGGCAGCCGACATCAACTCAAGCGGCGCGAAGCTCAATTTCGCCGATGACATGAATTACGGCGATTATCTATCGCTGGATACCGTGCTGAACGCCCAGCATCCTCTTTCAACTGACCACAACGAAATGCTGTTTATCATCCAACATCAGACCAGTGAACTATGGATCAAGCTGATGCTGCATGAGTTAAATGCGGCCCGTGAACGCCTAAAATCTGATGACTTATCCGCAGCTTTCAAAATGATGGCACGCGTTTCGCGGATTATGGAGCAGTTGGTACGGGCGTGGGATGTTCTCTCGACGCTTACGCCAAGTGAGTACAGCAGTTTTCGTCCATTCCTGCGGCAATCGTCGGGATTTCAATCCTATCAATACCGGATGCTGGAATTCATTCTGGGTAACAAAAACGCCGTGATGATCCGCCCACACCGGCATCATCCTAAATTAGCAGCCATTCTACAGGAAGAACTTGAACGTCCTTCACTCTATGATGAAGCCCTGCGACTGCTTGATCGGAACGGCTACAAAATGGATGCGAATGTATTGAACCGCGATTGGACACAACCCTATACCTATAATGCTTCGGTGGAGCAAGCATGGTTAGAAGTGTACCGCGATCCCAATAACAGTTGGGATCTGTATGAACTGGCCGAAGAACTGGTCGATTTAGAGGACAGTTTCCGGCAGTGGCGCTTCCGACATATGACGACTGTCAAACGCATTATCGGCTTCAAACGTGGCACAGGCGGAACCTCTGGCGTTGGGTATCTGACGGAAGTGTTGGAAATCGAACTTTTCCCTGAATTGTGGCGCGTACGGACTTCACTTTAGGGGTTAATAATGACGCTTCGATTCGACCACGCCATTATTCTCGTCCGTGATTTGTATAAAAGCATCGACCACTATAAGTCGGCTGGCTTTAATCCCTTCTTTGGCGGCGTACATGCGGGTGGTAAAACCCACAATGCCTTGATCGTTTTTGGTGACGGCACGTATCTGGAACTGCTCGCGCCTACGACACCAGAACTCCTCAATAACCTTGACCCGAACGACCGCAGCAGCTTTCTCTTTTTGCTGGCACAGGGCGAAGGATTGGGCGGCTACGCCTTACTCTCGGATAACCTTGTAGCCGACGTAGACGCGATGCAAAAGCGTGGGTTAGCGGTTAGCCTACAACCCGCAAATGGTCGGGCACGACCCGATGGTCAGCAGCTTCGATGGCGGAGCGCGGTGCGGGACAACGGCAGCATGACACCTTTTTTCCTGCAAGACGAAACCCCTCGCAATTTACGTGTGCCGGAAGATACTGCTACGACTACCCAGCCAAACGGGATTAAAGGCATTTCGGGGCTAACAATCGCTGTGCCCGACTTAGCGGTTGGAATTCGTGAGTATGAAATGATGACCGGCATTCAAGCTGTTTCGGTTGATTATCAGTCGGCGCATTTATCGCTTGAAGGCGTAGAGCTTGTATTGGCTCTGCAACCCGATCTTGCTGACGCCAAGCTGAGTGATATTCGATTGGTTGATGGCGATAACCATCCGGTTAGTATCCAAAAGTTCCTCGTTTAATGCCCGAATTTCCAAAACTGCTGCAAATAATTCGCAAAATGCACAAACTGCGAATTTTGTGCAGATTTTGCAGATTTCCCGCCGAATTGTCCGGCGGGAAGCTCCCGTAGTGCCACCGAATTGACATTTTGTGTCGGCGGAAGTCTCGGCTGATGCCGCTGAAATGACACTGATTCGGCGGATTGTTCGGGTGTTGCAACCGCCATGCAAATTGCCAATCCATTTTACCACAAAGACACAAAGAACTCACAGAGAAATCAGTGTTTTCAACAAGTCATTATAGAACAAATCTTCGTATATGTAAAGCAAAAATCGTTCGAGTTTTCAAACTTTTTACGTTCAGATTAGATAGTAAAATGTACATGTGACAACAAAAAGGCGCTCAAACGATGAGCGCCTTATTGATTAGCTTGGTAGTGGTGAGGGACTTACTTCTTCATCACTGAGCCGAGCGCGTCGCAAGCGGGGCATCCGCCACCGGGACGCAGCATGGCATAACCCGCCTGAGGATCGTCACCCGAATAAACGGGGAAATCGACGTTGAAGACGATGACCAACTTCACATGTCCACTTTGGGCAGCGAGTGTAGCGGCCTGTGACAACCAACTGGCTTGTTGAGCCACGGTGGTGCTTTGCGCCCATGCGAAACCTGCTGGAAGCGGTGAGCCATAGCCTTCAGGAGTTAGGTATCCGAGTTCGGTGAAGCATACGGGCTTACCACCGAAGGGATTATAACCGCGTGCCAACATCGAGCCGAAGTAATATGTGGGGTATCCACCACGAGGATCTCCACTACCCTGTGTGGGCGGAATGATGCCTTCGTTATAGTGCAAACCAACGCAGTCCAAATAGCTGGCAGCACCAGCCTGCGCCATCTGGGTCATAAAGGTATCGTCATTGCAGCCTTGCGCGGTGCAACCGGCTGTCCCAAAGAAGCCAGTGGGTGCAGGGGCGGCGCTGACAACAATCGTATTGGCGTTGCTGGACTTAATAGCGTTGAAAGCCGAGGCCAACATCTTGGTATAGTTAGCACCATTGACCTGACCATTGGGCCATTCGCGGTCAATGTTGGGTTCGTTCCATACTTCAATAGCATCAGCACCAGTGGCTGCTGCTTGGCCTAAGAAGCCGGAATATCCGGCGATATAGCCATCAAAACCTGCGCCGAGCGCGCCCTTATCGCCCTTAATGCTCAACAAAATCTTGAAGCCGTTGGAATGAGCTACGGTAACGAGGCCGCCAACTTTACTGCCATTGTCGCCCGCATTGTATTGAACTTGCTGTTTGACCCATGTCATACCACCGCGCTTCATCAAACCAAAGGTGTTCAGGCTCATGTCCTGTGCCTGACCGCCTAATTCAAAACCACCGATGGCAGCCGACCCAGCGACTGGCGGCGGCAAATTGGCATTTGGTGTACCACCGGGAACCGGGGTCGCAGCAGTTGCATTAATCTTATCGCAGACGGCGACTAATTTCGTATCAAAGCTGACGTGCGCTTGGTAAACCTGCCCACGCATACTGGTAATGGTATATGTCCAACCAAAATAAATTGGGCGAGCCTGTGTAATATCGGGGAGGTCAACACAGCCGTCGATACCACCTGCCCCGTCCCAACTGCTTTCTTCAAATTCCCATTTGCTGACCAATGTCAAATCAACCTTACGCGCCTTCTGAATGGCATCGCGTGCCGCCGAAAAACCGCGCCATACGGGGTCATTAGGAGTGGCGGTCGGGGCAGTCTGTGCCAGCGTAACCGCACTGGTGGGAAGTGAGAGCAGCAATACCACGAGTGCTACACCGAGCACACTGGCTGCCCCTACTAAAAAGCGTGAAAATCGTTGCATTAGTCGTATTCTCCAGATTATCCATTCTACAATTTCGAGCCGCGTCATCAGGCATCTTTTGCCTAATACGGACTATCAAGCCGCAGATTGTACCAAATCAGAGGCATTGCTAGTAGGGGCTATGGCAAATGTGAGATTAAACACGGTTAAAAACGGAGGCTGTGCGTGGGGCAAACGGCGGGCGAGAGGCCAGAAATCAGCCCGAAAGGTTGCAGCAAACTGAGGGTTTGGACGATTTGAAACCGTCCAAACCCTCAGCGTGTAATGAGATTAGGCAAGCGCTTGGGTTGCTTCACGGCGTACCAGTTCAAAACGCTGCATAACCGCTGGATCGCCCTGCCCCGCAAGCTGCTGCTCGACGGCATCAATTGCGCCGAGTAAAGGTTGTCCAAATTCACCTGCGTGTTGAGCAATCATAGTACGCACTTCGTCATCATTGGGTGCATTCAATAGTTGGTTGATGAACTGCAATTCGGGTGGCATAGTGGCTTGCAGCGCCGCCACAATCCGGTTGTAGATGTCTTTCAGTTTGGCGCTGGCGTTAATATCACCGCGCTTGGTCACTTCTTGAATATTGGCTGAAAGTACCTGAAGGAAAGTTGAATCGATCATCGGCAGATTGGCCTGAATGACCTCATCGGGATTCGGGCTGCTGAGGATTACACGGAGCAATCCAACTGCTTCTTGTAAGGCAGCTTGGGCTTGCTGGTCAACCATAGCGGTCAATTGCACCAGCATATCGCGCAGACCTTCGAGTTGGGTGCGTTCCGCGGCAGGAGCCTTGCCAATGTAAGCGGTCAGTTCTTCAAAGAAGGTGTAGTCGAACACAGGACGTACCAGACCTACCAAGGCTTGTAAGCGCTGTTCGTCACCAATGTACTGGATTGCCAATTGTAGGAAATCGGCACGTTGGGCTTGCGCACCCAGCGCATTAACGGCATCGGCAACCTCGGTGATAACGGCTTCCTGTGCTTGATTTTGCTCGATCAAGGTCTTGCCGAAAGTTGAGAGTTCGACAATCTGATTTTGGATGTAAGCGACCTGCTCCGCGACCTGCTCACGGCCTTCGGACAGCAGTTGTTGAATAACCAGCGTCATGGTCTGGATGAACTGCGCATCAATTTTGGCGTCGTTTTGTTGTACCAACTGTGGCAGCAAATCTGGCGGCGACTGCATGAAGGTTTCAACCAGCTTTACACGGTCACGCTGCTCCTGCATCATCTCCGGCGTCACACCGTCGGCTTGCAGCACTTGGTCAATCAAGCCTTGCATCGTTAAGGCATTGCGAGGCTGAAGTAAGTAGGCTTTGAATGCGCCTTGAGGCAAACTAGAGGTTACTTCGCGCATCATCTCGCCGATAGCTTTTTCCTGTGCATCTTTGGCTAAACCCAATTCCATCGGCACATAAGCGATCAGCAACTCTTTAGAAGCGTCATGATAAAGCAAGGGGGTAAGCACCGTATTGGGTGTGCCACAATTCGGGCAAGGCACCATATTGATGTTGCCACCCAACAAGGCAATCTTGGCTTGCGGGTTTTGGGCGGGGTCAATCACCGTTTGTATGGTCGCACGAATTGGTTGACGACAATTCACACATTGGATTGTAGTTTGCATGGTCTTTGGCATCAGAACTCCGAGAAATATTCAATTATAGAGGAATGGTAAAGTAAAAAGTTGAGCCACTACCGGGTTTGCTTTTGACGCGAATTGTACCGCCATGCGCTTCGACCACGGCCTTTGCCAGATATAAGCCTAAGCCTGTGCCTTTTGTCTTTTTGCTGAGTGGCCCATCGACACGATAAAAACGCTCAAAGACATGCTCTTGATCGCTTTCAGAGATACCCGCCCCTTGGTCGCGCACGAAAATCGTCGCGTAGCGATCATCCACTTCCCCACCGAGAGTGATTGTACCACCATCGGGCGAATACTTGATGGCGTTGCTGACGAGGTTATCCAGAACCTGACGCAAACGTACTTCATCCCCGTGAATGACAGGGAAATCGGATGGGAAAGTCAGTTCAAATTTATGTTTGGTGGTTTGGGTCTTAAAACGCTCGACGACATTGGCGGCGAGTTGATCAATGTGAACATCGCTAATATCCAACCGCATCCGTTCGGCTTGCAATTTACTGGCTGCAAGAAGATTTTCGATGAGTGCTGTTAGCCGATCAGCCTCATCTTCAATGACTTCCAAGCTATCGCGGATCACTTGGGGATCCCATTTGGCATCTTCACGTCGGAGAGTCCCGGCATAGCCTTTGATGAGTGCGACGGGTGTTTTCAATTCATGCGAAACTGTCGAGATAAAGACATTCTGCATCTCTTGGGCACGACGGAAATTGGTAATGTCACGCACATTGGCGATGATATTCATGAGTGTGCCGTCATCAGCCAGCAGAGGCGCATAGGTGATACCCACGCTGAGTGTCATGTCATCACGGCGCAGCAAATCGCCTTCCACATACAGCGTTTCAGGAGGAGCATCCTTGGGCGTCCTAAAAGGCCAACCGTCATCCAACGCCTGACGCAAATCGCCGCGCTCCAAGCGCTTCCACTGAATGACTGCATCATGATTTTGGGTCAGCGCATCTTGGACTGCCCAGCCCGTCATCCGTTCAAGAGCAAGATTGAAGCCTAAAATGCGTAACTGTGGGTCAAGCATCATTACACCGTCGGCGCTGTAGTCGAGAATGGCGGCAAGCTGCTTGCGTTCATGGCTAATGCTGGCATAGAGTTGAGCGTTGTGAACGGCAATCGCGGCTTGGTCAGCAAAACTCTGGAGAATTTGCTGGTCGTTCTCGGTGGGCTGCACCCAATAAGAACGGAAAATGATGAGCAAGCCAACAGGTTCTTCGGCGATCACCAATGGCAGAAATAAAGACTGACGCAGCGTGCGATCTAGCGAAATCGCCATCTGGTTGAGTTTGGTGTTAATGAAGTCGCGGTCATAGCCCCAATTGGTACTGCCAACCATTTCATCGAGATGTTGATTCAATTCGGGCAAATGGTCGGATTCAACGCCTAAGGTGGCATGAATGGTGTAGTGGTCGTTGGCATCTCGCAGCGCCACCAAACCGACCTTGCCTGCCAGCATGACGGTCGAGGCGTGCAATACCAAACGCAGCACCTCAGCCAAATCAAGCTGGGCGGTCATGGCGCGTGATATTTCGAGAAGGAAATCTCGTTGTCGTACTCGGAAGTCGGGTAGCATTAACATAAGGCGATTGTAGCACTACACGCGGCGCTAAATATAGTATGCGCGGATATTTCTATTACATTTCTTGCAAAAGCGTTTTTAGACGGTTTTCAGACGAGCAATCGCTTCGTTTACATCGGTCAATCCGCCTTGTGTAGCCACCAAGGCCGCCGCACCGAATATGCTGACATTTTCGCCGAGCGCGGCTGGTTCGATGCGTAAGTCGCGCCAATAGGAATCATCGAGTGAATATTTTTGAATCGACTCGCGTATGGGTGTGAATAGGAGCTCGCCGAGGTTATCAATGACACCGCCACCAAAAACAAGGATTTCGGGGTTAAAGAGGTGCAGAAAGCTCACCATGCCTAGACCTAATACACGTCCGGCCTCATGAACAACACCTCGCGCCAGAGCGTCACCAGCGTTGGCGGCTTTGCCTACGGTCGCGCCACTAATTTGGCTGAGATCGCCGTTCACCATACCTTTGATAGCCGATTGTTCGCCCGCCTCAATACGCGCTTTGGCCTGTAGAGCGAGTGCTGGGCCAGCGGTTAATTGTTCAAGCCGGAGGGGTTCAGGTGAAGCTTGAATGATGATATGTCCGCATTCTGCACCGATACCTGTTTTGCCAAGCAGCATCTTGCCGTCAATAATCACGCCGCCACCGATGCCCGTGCTGACCGTGATGTAGATCACATGACGGCAACCTTGCGCCGCGCCCATCACCGTTTCGGCTAAGGCGGCGACGTTGGCATCATTACCGACAAAAACCGGAACGCCAAAAGTTGTGTGCAAGATATCACCCAAGGGAACATTGTGCCAGCCTTTGAGGTTGGGAGGCGCGACGATTACCCCTGTCATGGGGTTTAAGGGGCCGGGCGATGAAACGCCGATTCCGGTCACGGGTGTGCCATCCGTAGGCCAGACGGCACGTACCATCGTTTTGAAGCGTTCGAGCGTATAATCAAGCCCGCGCTCGGTCTCGGTAAGGGTTTCTTCGCGGGCCTCAATATCCAAGTTTTGACTGAGGCGTGCGGCGCGAATGCGCGTGCCGCCTAAATCAACCGCAATGATGGCTTCGGACATTTCTGCGTATGCTCCTGAGGTATAGTTCGAAGGGTACAAAAAGGGCTAACGGTTGAACGGATGTTCAAGATTCGTTAAAATTGCAGGGTAATTTCATCCCGACTCAATAACATCATTAGGACTAGCCTTATGGCGCGTGTCACACCGCTACGCCAACAATATCTCGACATCAAAAAACAATATCCCGATTGTATCCTATTTTTCAGACTCGGCGATTTTTACGAAACGTTCGATGCCGACGCTGAAGTCGCGGCGAGAGAACTCGATTTGGTGCTGACCGGACGCCCCGTAGCCAAAGATGAGCGTGTACCGATGGCGGGTGTGCCGCATCATGCGGTTGAAAATTATGTAGCGCGGCTGATCGAGAAAGGTTATCACGTCGCGATCTGTGAGCAGATGAGCGAACCGGATGGACGCGGGATTGTCGAACGCGAAGTGACGCGGGTGATTACTCCGGGAACGGTGATTGAACCTGAACTGCTGGTCGAAGATCAATCCAATTTTTTGATGGGCATCATGCCTATGGGAGATGTGGACAGCGGGCAATGGACGCGGGCTGGACTGGCCTATGTTGATATTTCGACGGGTGAGTTTGCAGCAACCCAACTGGAAGGTGAAAACGCCGGTGTGCTGGTACTAGAAGAGTTGGCACGTCTTTCACCCCGTGAGGTCATTATGCCAGCCTCGTGGGTCGAGCGTGGCGTGTCATTTCCGCAAGGCATTCACCTGAGTTCTGTGCCTGATTGGCGGTTTGAAAAAGGCAACGCCGAGAGTGCATTAACCCAACATTTTCGTACTCGCACGCTTGATGGCTACGGTTTAGGTGAAATGCCTGCCGCAGTTCGTGCCGCCGGAGCGGTTTTGCAATATGTGCGCGATACACAGCGCAGCACCCTCGCCCAACTCACAACTGTCCGCGCCTACTCGACTGCCAGTTTCATGGTGCTTGATCCGTTTACACGGCGCAATTTGGAGCTAACTGAAACTATTCGCAGCCGGAAAGTCGAAGGCAGCTTATTGAGCATTCTTGACCGAACAGTAACTGCGATGGGCGCACGCCTTTTACGGGCGTGGATTAGCCAACCACTACTGGAAATTAACCGCCTCAACGCACGGTTGGATGCGGTGGAAGCGCTGGCTGCCGACGAAGTTCTGAGAACTGAACTGCGAACGGCGCTTAAAGGCATCTCGGATATTGAGCGCCTCACCAATCGGTTGCTGATCGGGCGATCTGGCCCACGCGATTTACTTGGTCTCAAAGCCAGTTTAGAGATCGTGCCACATATTCAGAAATTGATTGAGCCTACGCCGTCACTGGCAGCCCTCATTAAGACCATGCACGCCTGCGATGATGTCAGCGATCACGTCAACCGCGCCATCAGCGATGAACCACCAGCCGTACTCAACACCATCGGCGCAATTCGACCGGGTTATGCCCAAGAGTTGGACGATATTCTGAATGCGACCCGTGATGCCCGCGATTGGATTGCTAACCTCGAACCACAAGAACGGCGGCGGACAGGTATCGCCAGCGTCAAGGTCGGTTTCAATAAAGTCTTCGGCTACTACATCGAAGTCAGCCACGCCAACACCGAAAAAGTGCCGTCGGATTACATCCGTAAGCAAACGCTGGTGAATGCCGAGCGTTACATCACGCCAGAACTCAAAGAATACGAAACGCTGGTATTGAACGCCGAGGAAGAAATTCTAAAAGTCGAACGTGAGCTTTTCGAGAAATTGTGTAAGGATATAGCTCAATCTGCGCCGCGTCTTCTGCAAACCGCACGGGCGGTTGCCCATCTCGACGCGTTCCTCTCGTTGGCAGAGGTGGCTGTGCGCGAAGGCTACACTCGCCCGATTCTCACCGACGACGAACTATTGGTGATTAAAGATGGTCGGCATCCAGTTGTAGAGAAACTGCTTGACGATGGCATCCGCTATGTGCCGAATGATACGCACTTCGATAGCATGTCGCGTGTTCATATCATCACCGGACCGAATATGTCCGGTAAATCAACCTATATCCGGCAGGTTGCAATTATCACACTGTTGGCACAAATCGGCAGTTTCGTTCCGGCGGATGAAGCGACCATCGGCCTCGTTGACCGCATCTTTGCCCGTATCGGCGCACAAGACGAAATCCACGCCGGACAAAGCACTTTTATGGTGGAGATGGTCGAAACGGCACGGTTACTCTCCGGCAGCAGCCATCGCAGTTTGCTGATTTTGGATGAGGTTGGGCGCGGCACATCAACTTATGACGGGCTAGCGATTGCGCGGGCAGTGGTCGAGCATATTCATAATAACCCTCGCCTGAACTGCCGGACATTGTTCGCCACACATTATCACGAACTGACGGAAATGCCCAATATCCTCCCGCGTACACGCAACTTTAACGTCGCGGTCAGCGAGGAAGGCGAGAATATCGTTTTCTTGCACAAGGTTATTCCGGGTGGCGCTGATCGCAGTTATGGCGTTCATGTTGCGCAATTAGCAGGGATGCCACGTCCGGTAGTGGAACGCGCCCGTGAACTGCTGCATCATCTTGAGTCACAAGGCAGCGATTTTAAACTCCCGACGACCGCACCTGCCCCAGCGATGTCATCCAAGCAAAAAGCGCGAGAAGACGCCGGACAAATGAGAATGTTTTCTGAGCCGAGCAGTCCCGCATTGGAAGCGCTCCGCAAATTGGAAGTAGATAATCTCAGTCCGCTTGAAGCGCTGACAAAGCTCTACGAATTGAAGCGCATGGCGACCGAAAAATAAATTACTCATTCTTTATTCAAACGAATAGCCTACAATGGGCAGACGGATAATGAAATGCAAACTATCGTTTGGGTAAAAAGGCAACACAAAACGAATGGATTATCACTACCGACAACTGTCATCAATAGAACCCAATCCTGATCTTTCCCCTGATCAGGTGGTTAAAATCCAACTTGAAAGCCTACAAAACAACGATCTCTCACGAGACAACACGGGAATACGTATCTGCTTTAGTTTCGCATCCCCCGGCAACAAGATCATCACCGGACCAATTGCAAACTTTATCAAACTGGTGAAATCGCCTGCTTATCGGGTGTTGATTGGCTTTGAACGGGCCGAGTTTAGCTTGATGGTGGTCAAAGGACGGACGGCACAGCAGACTGCGCGCATCATCCATACCAACGGCGATAGTGCGGTCTACACGTTTGTACTGTCCAAACAGGATGAAGATCCTTACCGCGATTGTTGGATGACAGACGCGGTTATCCAACAGGGTTAGAAGCAAAAAAACAGGAGGCGTGAGCCTCCGTTTTTATGATTAAGTTCTGACGATGTCAGTTCTTGGCAGCCGCTTCGGCTAAAGTCGGTGACACGGCCTCAGGGCGCGGTTCAGGGATAATTAATTCCTCGCGCTTGAGCAAGCCTTCGGAAGCGAGTACATGGTTGAAGGAGACAATCGCCACTTCGATCATGTGCAAGTCCGGTTGGCGGGTCGTCAGATGTTGAAGCGCCAAATTCGGTTTGACAATGATGCGGATTATGGGGTTGTTGATATTACGAGCGGTAAAACGCAGCAGTTCGTAAGCAATACCCGCGATCACAGGAATGAAAATGATGCGCGAGATAATCAGCAGAATGAATGGCGGACGCCCTAACAGCGAGAAAACAAAGACGCTGACAAATACCACCGTGAGCAAAAAGGCTGTGCCACAGCGCGGATGTTCAATCGGGTATTTGGCGACGGTTTCAGGGGTCAGGTCTGCACCCGCTTCGTAGGCATTGATGGTCTTATGCTCTGCCCCGTGATAGCCGAATAGACGCTTGACGTCAGGTATGCGACCGATGGCCCAAATATAGCCGATCAACAGCGACAATTGAACGACACCTTCGATTAAATTGATAAGGAAGGCGTTCAAACCAATGGCGGCTGTTCCGTCATGTGACAAGCCCAACAAACGCGCGAGACCTGTTGCCAATGTGGTTGGCAGTAAGAAAAACAAGCCGACACCCAAGACCAACGAGAAAGCTATTGTCGCCCAGCCAATCGGGCCGTTAAAGTTCACATCCTCTTCTTCGCCCAAGGCCACATCCGCCGCCCACATGAGCGCCCGTGTGCCTAAGCCAAGAGCATCCCACAAGCCCACAATGCCTCGTACAAATGGCGTTTTAGCGATGCGCCCACGATACAAGGTAGCGTTCAAGGGTTGCTCATGCACAACAATCTGTCCTTTGGGGTCGCGGACGGCGATAGCCGCATTATGTGCCCCACGCATCATGACGCCTTCGATGACCGCCTGACCACCATACGAAAATTTCAGTTCGCCGTGTTCATTCACGCCCGCCGAACTATTTCCGTTAACGCTCGGCGCACTATGACCATTTGATGACATTACGACCTCTTCTATAACCTACTCAAACTTAATTTCAACCGTTCCGTTCGACGTGGCTTCTTGTAACCTCGCGTGGATGGCACGAATGATTTGGACATCTCCACCCACAGCACAGCCATCTTTCTTATCACAACGCGCACCTTTGAGGGTGAGCGCGAATTGACCTTTTGCGTCAAGCGCTACCGGTTGATTATGCCCATATTGATCGAGCAGCGCTACCGGATTATTAGACATGGAAGCCGTTAGATTCACATCAGCGGCGGTACGCGCCCACAAGACATATAGGAAACTCTCATCCGCCAAGGTTAAGCGCACCGCTTCCGTATTCGCCGTTTGGGCAACTGCACCTTGTTTGACACCCTCAAACTGCTGGATCACCATTTTCCATGCGTCAAAGGCAGGCCGCCGCGAACCATCTGCCCGTAGGAGGCCAAAGGACTCGTCTCCGGGCGGCAAGTTCCAGTCGTAGAATTTGTAAACGGCGATGCGTTCCGCGCCACCTGCCAACCCCAAGGCCGTCGCTTGAACAATAAAAGCGGCTTGCTGATCCAGATTAATCTGATACTGTGGACGAACGACAGGCCAAAGCGGATCATCCGTCGGACCAGCGTTGGTTTCATTAATCCAGATGCGCTTATCTTTTAGGCCATATTTGTCCAGCAATTGGTGTGTCTGCTTGACAATATCATAGACCGTTTCAGTGCGGAAATAAATATGGAGGCTGGCGACATCAAAATAGTAATTGTGCGCGGGAGCATCGGGGTCGCTGGTGATACGTTCCAATAGGCGATCAAGATACAAACGCCGACCTGCATTCACATCATGCCAATAGGTTGTGCCTGCCAGCAGCACCACGGCCTGTGGATTACCCTCTTTGAGCGCTAGGTAGGCAATCTTCAACATCTGGTAATAATCATCGAGCGAACCTTCAAACTCAAAGCCATAAGTATCGCGGGTAATATCCGGCTCGTTCCAGATGATAAAACGCTTGACCCCGCGCGGCGCATAATATTCGGCGCTGCGGCGGACAAACCGTGCCCAAAGGTTATTCGGGTCATCGACGGGCAAATACAATCCGCGCGGCACACCTGCCCCCGGCGTACCATCAGTTGCCCAAGCGGGGGTGTGTTTGAAAATAGCGACGACCTCACGGTTGCAATCCTTAGCGGCCTTCAACCAACGGTCATCGACATTCAGGGTATACCAATCGTCGGGGCCGTTCGGTTGGTGCTGCGACCAATCGAAGATAATCCGCTCCCAACCGATGCCCAATTCGCAAACTGTATCCGGCAACCAAAAGCCCTCGACTACGCCGAAGGGATTAGCAGCTTTCCAGCACAGTGGGATCCGAAGCTTGGAATTCACGTGACTTGAAGTCGCGG
>JADMIO011054709.1_pt1 | contig 98597 bp, 92 predicted proteins | sample 8958161 | NCBI WGS metagenome assembly JADMIO01 (sample SAMN16585339, study PRJNA669376) | soil metagenome | isolation source: Crop rotation soil | place: USA: Cullars Rotation, Alabama | collected 2011
CGCGACAACTTGTCCACGTGGAATTCTAAGCTTAGGATCCCAATGTGCTGGAAAGCTAAACAATTCCTTCACTTTTCCGATTCTTTGCATGTGAAAAAGTACCTGCTCCCTTGGACTGTTTAAAAGATCCGTGATAGCAAGCTCTTTTAGTTCTTTTAATTCATTATTATAATCCGGATGTAGATATGGGTTCTCATGACTAATATCATAGTAATTGATTTCTTGTACCTGGCTAGTTGAAACTGTTTTTCTTTGGTTGATTTTGATACCCAGGGTCTGAATCTTTATTAACCAGTCTTTATAATGGTTCATAATAATATTTATAGATAATATCCAAACTATTTCCGTACCATTTTATATAAGCAAAATTTATACTGAACAATATAGTTTTAATCCTTATTTAAGGGAAAAGGTGACTTTAAAGGCAGTGGGCAACAATCGGGTATATAAAGAAGCTAAATAACTACTAGCGTTATCCGTGAATTAAGTGTGGGAAGCGGATATAAGCCTAGAATAATCAGGAAAATCGATTTGTATGCAAATTGTATGCAAATCCATTAAAATAAAAAAGGTTCCAATCACTTGAAACCCTTATCTGCCCTGCGTGGGCCCACCTGGGCTCGAACCAGGGACCACCTGATTATGAGTCAGGTGCTCTAACCAACTGAGCTATAGGCCCTTTCTCCAATTTTTATTTTGAAGAATGAGGATGCAAATATAATCAATAGCAGCCAATTTAACGCTTCGTTAAAATTTTTGCCTTTATTTTGCACTTTCAAAATTAAATATGAAAAAAATACTATCCGTTACTTTAGCCCTCTTTTTTCTAACCAACGCGTTCAGCCAGGAAAAAACAGACTGGAGCAAAGTAGTCATCGACCGGGCAGGCGATCATTTTTTGATGGCCTTCAGCTATGATAACTGGACAGGAGTTCCGGATAGCATCAGGGACAGGATGAGTGGGTTTCCTCGCGGATTCAATATTGCCCTTATGATTAGCAAGCCCTTCCAAAGCGATCCCCGCTGGAGCGTGGCATTTGGGCTGGGCATAAGCCATAGCAGCATATTTTTTGAGAAAACCAAGATCGACCTCATATCGCGTACCATACAACTGCCATTCAAAAACCTGGATACACTGGAACATTTCAAAAAATACAAACTGGCAACTACCTTCGCTGAAATTCCCATCGAGCTCAGGTATACTTCCAACCCCGTGAACCAAAAGAAAGCCTGGAAACTCGCGCTGGGAGTGAAAGTGGGTACCATGCTCGATACCCACACCAAGGGTAAAAACCTTCAGGATAAAAACAACAACGACATAAATGACTATACCGAAAAGATCAAAAAAAGAAGCTACTTCAACTCTACCCGGTTGGCCGCCACCGCCAGGGCCGGCATTGGTAATTTTTCAGTATACTATTCTTATTCCATCACTTCCTATATGAAAGATGTCGCGGGGCCTCCTGTACACCCTTACCAGATAGGCCTATGCCTGAGCGGACTCTAGGATTAACAATATTTAAGCGCAATCCCCGCCATTCACCGGGATTTTTAATTTACAATGCAGTAACTTTGCGCCTTATTTTAGTTCATGAGCGACGAAATCAAACACGAATGCGGCCTCGCCTTCATTCGACTTCGCAAGCCATTCAGTTACTATCAGCAACAATTTGGATCAGTTTTGTACGGCTTGAACAAGCTGTACCTCCTGATGGAGAAACAACACAACCGCGGGCAGGATGGTGCGGGTATTGCCACCGTTAAACTGAACGTTGAACCCGGTTACCCCTTCCTCCACAGGCTGAGAAGCAGCGCCAATCAACCCATCGCAGACCTGTTCCACCAGATCGGTAAAGAGATCGAAGAACTCGAAAAATACCAGACGGATATCAAGAATCATCCTGGCCTGATGAAAGGGCATGTAAATTTCCTGGGTGAATTGTTACTGGGCCATTTGCGTTACGGTACACAGGGAAAAAACAATGTAGAGTTCTGTCACCCTTTTATAAAACGACACACCATACCGGCAAGGAACCTGGCACTGGCAGGCAATTTCAATCTGGTAAACACCGAAGAGCTTTTTGGACTGGTCAATATTGATCCGGGGGTTTTCCAGCGTCAGAGCGACCTTGCGGCGATGATGGAAGTGATCCATCATTTCATTGTAAAGGCGGATGAAGAGTCTCCCGACCACCTTGATATTGTAAAAGTGCTCAGGAAGGCGATACCGCTTTTTGATGGCGGTTTTAATTTCAGTGGACTCGTGGGTAATGGAAGCGGCTTTGTAATGAGAGACGCGCATGGGATCAGGCCATCCTATTATTATATCAATGATGACGTCATTGTAGCCGCCAGCGAAAGGGCCGCAATCAGGACGGCCTTTAATGTAGGTGAAAACGAAGTGCAGGAATTGATGCCCGGCTGCGCCCTCCTGGTTGAACCTGATGGCAGTTACCGGCTGGAGCAAATTGTGGAAGCCAAAGAGCGGAAAGCCTGCAGCTTTGAGAGAATTTATTTTAGCCGCGGCAGCGATGAAAAGATCTACAAGGAAAGGAAGGCCCTCGGGCGTTACCTGAGCGAACCTGTGCTGAAAGCGGTCGACTACGACCTTAAAAATACCATTTTCTCTTTCATCCCCAATACTGCTGAAACAGCCTTTTACGGACTGTTAAAGGGTGCCGACGATTACCTCAAGAAAATACAAGTAGAGCGCATTCTAAGCTGGGGCAAAGATTTTGATGAAGCGAAACTAACGGAGATGGTCAGCCGAAAGATCAGGTTTGAAAAGATCGCGATCAAAGACGTCAAGCTTCGCACTTTCATCACCGAAGACAGCAGCAGGAATGAAATGGTGCAGCACGTCTATGACATCACTTATGGAACTGTTCGGAAAAACATAGATACACTTGTCGTGATCGACGATTCCATCGTCAGGGGCACCACGCTTCGGGAAAGCATCATCCGCATGCTCGCCAGGTTAGAACCCAAAAAGATCATTATTGTTTCTTCGGCGCCCCAGATCCGTTACCCGGATTGCTATGGCATAGACATGAGTAAAATGGGTGATTTCGTCGCCTTCAAAGCCGCTATAGAATTGATCCACGAAAGAAAACAGGAATGCCTGTTGCAAGAACTACTTAACAAGTGCAAGGAACTGCAGCGCAACAACCAGTTGCATACGGAGAATGTCGTGCGAAAATTATATAAGTTATTTACCCTCGAAGAAATGTCAGATAAGATCGCGGAACTGATCACTCCCAAAGAATTAAACATTCCAGTGAGCGTTATCTATCAAACCATCGATACCCTGCACCTGGCTTGTCCTACCAATACCGGGGACTGGTATTTTACTGGCAATTATCCTACACCTGGCGGCAACCGGGTTTGTAACAAAGCCTTCATGAATTATATGGAAGGAAAGAATGTAAGGGGTTATTAGCTTCAAAGCACCGCCACCAGGTACTCACTTGCCTTCTCTCGACCAGCCCATATTGTTTTGAATCGATGTATAAATAATTTTACTTTTGTTTTATGAATAACCAAAAGCAAAAATTATCCGCCGTTCAATTAGAAGAAGGCAGGAAAATACTCCTGGTTATAAGACACGCGAAGAGTAGCTGGGAGCTTGGTTCGCTGACTGATTTCGAGCGTCCACTCAACGAGCGCGGTAAAAAGGACGCGCCGATAATGGCAAAAAGACTCATCGACAGGAACATACCCATCGATGTTTTTGTTTCAAGCCCGGCCAAAAGAGCAAAAAAAACAGCCGAATTATTTTGTGAGACTTACGGCAAGTCGGAAGAGTCCATCGTGTATGTGTCCATGCTGTACCAAGCGACTCCCGAATCTTTTTACGAAGTGGTGGAAAATCTTGATGACACAATGAACGTAGTAGCGGTTTTCTCTCACAACCCCGGGATCACAGAGTTTGTAAACAGCCTCGCTGCGGGACAGTCAACCGATAATGTTCCAACCTGCGGCATTTTTGCGGTGCAGGTTCAGTTAAAGAAATGGGCGGAATTCAGGAAAGCCAAAAAAGAATTTCTCTTTTTCGATTATCCCAAACTGTAATGAGATCATAATATTTTCTCGAGGTAAACGGCCCCTTTGTTCGGGTTATTATAGTAGGCCGGCGTTTCATAAAAACCTGCTTTTTTATAAAGATGGATTGCCGCGACCATCGTATCCAGCGTGTCGAGTTTCACCTTTTTATAGCTACACTCTTTCGCCAACAATAAGGCCTCTTTCAATAAACTGCTGCCCAAGCCCTGGTGCCGATAGCCTGGCTTGATAAACATTCTTTTGATCTCACCAGTGACATCGTCCCATCTTCTAACGCCGACGCACCCGATAACTTCAGCTTCGTTTCGGGCAAGAATGATCCCACCATGTGGTGCGGTATACATCGTCTCCAGTGCTGCCAGTTCCTGGTCGAAATGTTGGAATTCAAGGTTGATATCCAGCGTGCGGGCATATTCACTGAACAGCGATCCGGAAGCTTCATAATCTTCAGCCTTTTGGGCACGATAAAATGCTATCATGATCTTATAACTATGATCCGCAAAAGGGGCAAGCATGGATGGCACGACTTAGAGTGATTGCAGCAAGTCCCGCACATGCTCTTTATACTGGTCCATATCAAATGCAGGTATCTTAAAGGGAAAATTCTCGGCCTCCTTCAGCACCTCTACCAGGCTGAAACTGTCCTGGCTGACGGCATAGAAGAGATCCTCTTTCATCAAGTGCCAGGCCAGGTATTCCTGCTCGGTCTGCCCGGGGGTAGGAACCAAAATTGCCGGCTGCCTGAGCTTAACAAGGTCCATAATGGTCGTGTAACCGCTGCGGCTAATCACGAGGGCCGTCTGCAAGATGGCATTATTTAGCTCGGTTGCCGAGAGGTGGTCATGAACAGCAAGCCGGTTCGACGGCATGTTGCCGGGAAGTTTGGAAGCACCGTTTCCGGGCAACCCCCTTACCAGCAGGGCACGGCCTTCAAACTTTTTTAGTTGGGTGAGTAGCAGTTCCTCAAAAATGGTCCTTTGCGGTTCAGGACCGGAGATGAGTAACAGCAGGTCATACTTTTTTTCGCACCCTTCTTTTTTCTCAAACCGGGACAAGCAACCGATGTAACGGAGCGAGGGAGGAGGATGCTGGACATGACCCAGGTCCCCTGAAATATTTTCCCTGCCCGGGAAGTCCGGAACCCAGCAGGCCATATATTTTCGAATGAAAGAAAAATGTATTTTCTGCGCAATTTTGTCTCTCCATTCCCGGCCCGTCCTGACCAACAATTGATGGGTCAGGTAAATGCAAGGTATGTCCCTGTGATACAATCCAAAGCGGTTATCGGCAATAATTAAATTAATCGCATATTCTTTGACAACTTTTTTTACCCACCGCTGTTCATAATAGATGACGGAAAGTATCCGGGGGATCTGGGCAATGATCTTTAATGGAAAAAATTTCCTTTTCCTGGCATAACCGACCCGGTATCCTTTTAGTGGAATAAACTTAACATCTTGAAACTCAGTTGCTAAAAGGGCTTTATTGGCTGATTCAGCCGCAATGATCACTTCGCATCCCTGGGCCTGGAATTCCCTGACCAGAGGTATGCAGCGGGTGGCATGGCCCAGGCCCCAATCCAGCGGCGCAATCAGGACGCGGATTTTTGGGATGCTTTTGTTAATATTTTGGGCCGCCATTAGAATAAAACAATAAATTATTTGTGAAAATAGTTTAATTTAGTAACCTTGTATATGCAACGCTATTTCAAAATTGGTTTTTCTTTGATCATAATGGTTTCTTTAGCTCTAAACGGTTGCACTTCTTCAAAAAAGAATCAATGCGGCTGCCCTAGTAAGAAAGGATTGGTCGGATACTAATTAGTTGACGGTAAAAAATTATACTCCAATGAATAGAATGAACCGGGATTTACTGGTATTGTTCAATCAGGAACTATTAAGTCCCCAGGCGATAGAGCATGAAGTTGAGTTGTTGCATGAGTTACTCCATATAGTAGAACGTCTTGATAACCTGGTAATTGCTCACGAAATAATTGATCTTAACAAATACAAGGTCACCAATAACACCATCATTGTCCGCGACGTTATACGCAAACAGGATTTGAAGCCATTCGTATTCCTGAATTGTAAGAATTAGTTTTTAGAAGCCCAGTCTCCCTCTTAGTCCACTTTATTCTGCCTTTTCCCAGGAGCCCCTCGGTTCTTTATTTGCTTAAGCCAACAAAAAAGCCCAATATTTAATTAGTTACAGAAAAACAATTTTCTACACTAAATTTCGTACATAGATTATGTGTTCGCATGAGGCAGTTTCTGAAAATCTTCTTCATTTATTTCACCGCGTTTTTACCCAGTGCGCCGGCAAGCCAACTGATTGCTCAACCAACTTCAAAACAAGAAGAAGCGGAGGAACAACTGGTCACTACGGTAACGAAAGATAGCTTGCAATTAAGCGGTCTTTTGCTAAAACCGCGTAAAACTAAAACAAACAAGACCGGTGTAATATGGGTGCATGGAGCCGGTCAGAATTTCTATTACCCCAGTTATGTGCAGATCGCCCGTCAAATGGCTGCCCGGGGATATGCTTTTTTAACGATAAATACACGAATGCATGATATAGGTTGCTTTCTTTCCTACAAAGATGAAGTTGCTTTGCGAGGTGGCACGTACTGGGGAATTCCAAGCAAAGTTTCATTAGATATCGAAGCCTGGATCGAGGAAATGGTTAAGAATGGTTATGACAAAGTCGTGTTGGTTGGGCACAGCGCAGGAGGTCCTGCCGTCCGTGCATACCAGGCGTCGACAAATGATAAAAGAGTTGGAGGGATCGTAATGGCTTCCGTCGCGATAGGCACAACGCCCTTAGCGCAGGACACTGCTATTTTACCTGTTGCAAGAAAAATGGTAAATGAAGGCCATGGACAGGATCTGTTGCCAATGCTGCGACTGAGTGCTGCAACTTATCTCGACTATTCAAATGCCCAGGAAGATAACTGGGATTTTTATGGTACACGGCCAACAACAGCTCATCCGGGTATTGCCTTGATTAATTGCCCGTTCTTAGCCTGGTTTGGTACCAGCGATGACGTAGGTGGACTGAAAGACCTTTACCGGTTAAAGCAACTAATTAAAGCCCAACGCACGGGACCGTCCATGTTAACTACCGCCCTGGTTGAAGGTGCCAATCATCTTTATGACGGAAGCGAAGAAAAAATTGCTGAAATATTAAGCGATTGGATTTCCGGAATTAAGTAAAAGACACCTCAACCGCTTAATTTTTCCAGTGCATGTCTCAAATGTTGCAGCATTTGGCTTATATCTTCCTGCCTGCTGGTACCCACACTTAACCTGTACCAGGCGCTATTGCTCACCGCGCCAAAAATGGAAAAAGGGACCAGGGCCAGCGAAGCCTCGTCCAGTAAATATTCCGTAACGTCATGCTGGCTCTCCAGTAATTTTCCACCGGCGGCGGTCTTTCCCACCAGGTCTATTTTGATCGTCAGGTAGATCGCGGCCTGTGGATAGATGGCATCCACCGCAAACCCTTCTGATTTTAGCTGCTGCAAACCTTCATAAATTTCCCTGAGCCTTGATTCCAGTGCCGCTTTGAAATTACTGAAATAACCATCAATGGCGGAGGGCTGTGATAAGTACCTGGCTACCGCGTTTTGCTCTGCCATGGGTGCCCACGCACCAATATGACTGTTGATGGCTTTCATCTTGCCGACCAGGTAGGCCGGGCCCATGCTCCACCCTACTCTTACGCCTGTTGCCGCAAATGCTTTGCTGATGCCATCTATGAATATCGTGAATTCCTTCATTGCCGGCCGCAGCGATACGGGATTATAATGCTTTACGGCCCCATAGGTAAGCGTCCAATAGATCTGGTCGTACAACAAATAGAGTTTTTTTTCGTCAGCACCGCGCCTTTCGTTTTCAGCCAACACCAGGTCACTGATAGCTTCCAGCCCCTCGCGGGTAAAGGCTGTGCCCGTAGGGTTCAGCGGTGAGCATAGGGAGATCAGCGTGGTTCCTTCAAGGTGGGGCCTGAGCTCATCTGCTGTAGGCATAAAATTATTCTCCGGCTTTGTCTCAATTGCTACATGCGCTCCTTCGTTGAAATGCACATAATGACTATTATTCCAACTCGGTACCGGGTAGATCACTTTATCCCCTTTGTCTACAATCGCCCGATAGGCGGTATACAACAAAGGCCTTCCTCCCGCAGCGATGATGATCTCATTATCATTGAATTCAAGTCCTTCTCTCTCCCGGATAAAATCAGCCACGGCGGCCCTCAGGTCGGCGATGCCCTCCGCAGGAGGATAAGTAGTATAGTGGTTTTTATACGCTTCGATGATCTCCTTTTCCAGTTCCACGGGTATCGGGAACACGGCACTGTCGAAATCGCCGATCGTATAATTATATATGCGCTTCCCCGCTTTTATTTTTTCCTTGATGTCTGCTCCTAGTTTTACAATTTCAGAACCGATAAGGGTTTCGGCCAGCATACTCAGCTTTTTGGAAGGCATAGTCTTTTGTTATGGGAATGCAAAATGGTAGTAGGCAAAATTAATTTTTAAATGGCGCAAAACAAAAAGACCTGGGATAAGCGAGTTGGCTTGCAGCATGAACAAACTAAAAAAGTCAGTATTAAGCGGGTTAGGGGAAGCCAGCCCGGGAACTGGAATTGCCCTAATTCATTAAGTAAAATACAAGCGATGGGTGGTACTAAGGACGATCGACCTTACTTTTTGCCCACCGAATCGGCGTAGGATTTCGCGGCCTTACTGGCTTTCGCGAAATCCAATACCACGGAGTTGATGCAATATCGCAGGCCAGTCGGAGGAGGCCCGTCTTCAAATACATGCCCCAGGTGCGAATTACATCTTCCACACATTACCTCGGTCCGCTGCATGCCATGCGAATTGTCTGGCGCATAAATAATGCTTCCCTTATTAATGGGCTCGAAAAAGCTCGGCCAGCCACAATTGCTTTCAAATTTGCCATTGCTGTTAAACAGGGGATTGCCACAAACGGCGCAATAGTAGGTGCCCACCTCTTTATGATCATTGAATTTTCCCGAAAAGGCCATTTCAGTGCCCTTTCCCCTGGCAATATTGTACACTTCCTTTGACAGGATCTTGTCCCATTCCTGGTTGCTGACTGTTATCTTTCCCGTATCGGACCGGGAGTAGTATCGGTTGGAGGCACCAGTTGAATCTGAGTTATTTTCCATTTGCTTTTGTTGTGACATATTACAGGCTGTGAGCAGGGACCCCGTCAGGACGAGAATGTAAAATCGAAGTTTCATAAAAAATAAACAGTAAAATTAAATAGTTTGTTTTACCATATACGTCCCTGATACATCTCCGGTTTGTCAATAAACTCATAAAATGTTAAAGGATTTTCAAAGTTCCTAGTTTATATTTGTTTCTTCACCAAGCCTGTTACGAGAATATGTTGAATTTAATACTTTTTGGCCCTCCGGGCAGCGGCAAAGGAACACAAAGCGAAAAACTGATCGAGAAATATGGTTTAAAACACCTGAGCACCGGGGACCTTTTGCGTTCCCAAATTTCCCAGAAGACGCCGCTTGGCCTTGAAGCCAAAAGCCTGATGGATAAGGGCCAATTGGTGCCCGATGAGGTAGTAATAGGCATGATCCACTCTGCATTGGAAGCCAATCCCCAGGCTAAAGGTTTCTTATTTGACGGCTTTCCCCGTACGCCGGCTCAAGCAGAAGCCCTTGATAAACTACTTGCCATGAAGGGCACGTCCATCAACATGATGCTGGCCATGAAAGTAAGCGAGGAAGAGCTCATGCGGCGATTACTACGGCGTGGCGATACGAGTGGCAGATCAGATGATAACAATGAAAGCGTGATCCGCGCCCGGATTGCCGAATACCATAGTAAGACGGCACAGGTGGCGGACTATTACCGGCAGTTTGATAAAGTAGTCAACGTAGAAGGAGAGGGTTCAATTGACCAGATCTTTGAGGCTCTTTCCAAGGAGATCGATGCGGTTGCTGTTCAATAGTTATATTTGGTCGTAGAGCCATACGCCAGCGTATGGCCACCGAAGAACTTGAAATCGACCTGGATGAAATCCGGGGTTTTATCCATCCACTTACATCATACCCTGAGACCTGTTACCCCGATTGTGAAGACATCCAATTTGATGGCCGGATAAGGCTGCAATAGAAACTATCATTTGGGACATTGCGATCTTATGGAATTACATGTTGCGTAAAGGCGCTCGTTGCACTTAAGAAACAACGTGACTTATAAAATTTAATCCTTAGAGTACTTTATTTATTGTGCACAAAACTTAGTAATTAGCCTAACATAAATAACATAATATGGATAAGATAAACAGTTATTTGACCAAATTTGGTGATTGGCTCGCCATTTTTGGCGTAAAACTTCTCGGCGCATTAGTTGTATTTATTATTGGGCTTTACTTAATTAACCTGGTGACACGACTGGTTTCCAAAGCAATAAGTAAACGCAAACTCGATGTATCCTTACAATCTTTTTTAGGAAGTTTAGTGAGTGTTGGCTTGAAAGTACTGCTACTTATTTCTGTCGCTGGTATGTTAGGTATTCAAACCACCTCCTTTGTTGCAGTTATTGGTGCGTTAGGTTTGGCTGTCGGCCTGGCTTTGCAAGGATCACTGGCAAATTTTGCAGGCGGCGTTTTATTATTGGTATTTAAACCTTTTAAAGTTGGAGATTTGATCGAATCTGGTGGACAAACAGGACATGTTACAGAAATTCAAATTTTCAACACTATTTTACTTACGCCTGAAAACAAAACAGTAATACTTCCTAACGGCGCAGTTTCAAATGGTACAATAATTAATTATAGTCGACATGGGAACCTGCGTGTCGATATTACAATGGCCGTAGCACCGGACAACGATATTGAAAAAGTGCGTAGCATAGCTTTGCAGGCAATTGAAACAAATAGGTTTATTTTAAAGGACCCTGCCCCATCGGTAAATGTAAATAAAGTTGGTGATGGAATGGTTACACTGGCAATCCGCCCTTATGCGACACCTGCTGACTACTGGGATGCATTTTTTACAGTGCAGGAAGATGTAAAAAATGCCTGGGATAAAAATAATATTTCCGGGCCGGTCCCAACCAGGGTTATTATAAATAAATAATCGCGTAGCAGCCATTCTCTTACCCCCCAACCCTGGGAAACTAATTTTAGTTTGGCAATTTAGAATAAGCTCTATCTTTTAATACCTAAAATGTACAATCATGCCAACCGTAGTAGTTCGCCACAAAGTAGGTGATTTTGACACATGGCTTAAGGGCCACCAGGACAGGGTAAACATTTTTTCTCCCGCCGTGTCAAGTTTTAAAACATTTCAAGATCAGGATGATCCTACATCTGTAGTCCTGGTTATGGAAGTAACAGATTTGGAAAAAATGGCGGCTATTATAAATGACCCAAATGTCCAGGAAGTGAAAGACCGCCACACAGTAAAAGACCCCATCATCCTTTCACAGGAAGTACAAGTGTAAACGGAGTGCCTATTTAATAACTCCCCGGGACCGGGATACTTTAAAGACTCCTGGATCTTAAACGTTCTATTAAAGGGAACAGCAGCCCAAAGGGTATTACTAATGGCTTGCCTGGACCGAAGCGTAATCAACGGCAAACCAGGAGCTTCACCCGAAAATATTGTCCTCTTTCCGGCTGTACCCGCAAATAAACTTTATCAATAACTTACCCAATCGTTTCACGTCAGCAATATGTATTTTTGTTTCTCAACGCTACCGGAGAAATGTATAAAGTTGGCAACTACATAACTGGGCAATGGGTCCTGGGTGATGGAGATGGCCAGCTATTATATAATGCAGTGACCGGGGAACCAATTGCCACCGCTTCCGCTTCAGGGTTGGATTTTGATCGCGTCACAAACTATGCAAGAAATGTCGGCAACCCCGCTTTGCGCAAAATGACCTTTCATGAGCGGGGCAACATGTTAAAGGCGCTTGCACTCCACCTCAGGGACCACCTTGATAAATTTTATAACATCAGTTACCAGACGGGTGCAACCAAAGCAGACAGTTGGGTAGATATCGAAGGCGGCATCGGTAATCTTTTTGCCAACGCCTCGCTGCGCAGAAAATTTCCTGATGAAATATTCTGCATCGACGGCGAGAGCCACAATTTAAGCAAGAACAAGACCTTCATGGGTACGCACCTACTGGTTCCTAAAGAAGGTGTGGCCATACACATCAATGCGTATAATTTCCCGATCTGGGGAATGCTGGAGAAGATCGCGGTCAACCTGCTGGCGGGTATGCCCGCAATCGTGAAGCCGGCAACGGTCACCTGCTTTCTTACAGAAGCCTTTGTAAGAGAGATTGATGCCTGCGGCATTCTTCCCAAAGGAGCATTACAGCTGGTGTGTGGAAGCGCGGGTGACCTGCTGGATCATGTGATGTCTCAAGACGTAGTCACCTTTACCGGCTCTGCCAAAACGGGGCTGCAGTTAAGGGCACACCCGGCAGTATTGAGAGAATCCGTACCTTTTACAATGGAAGCCGACAGCTTGAATTGTATTGTATTGGGCGAGGACGTTGTGCCCGGCATGGCGGAATGGGATATCTTTATAAAGGAGATACGCAAGGAAATGACTTTGAAGGCCGGCCAACGGTGCACGGGCATCAGGAGGATCATTGTTCCCGAAAATAAAATGGAAGACCTGAGGAAGGCCATCAGTGCTTCACTGGCAAAAACAGCTATCGGCAATCCGCGGAACGAGAAAGTGCGCATGGGATCATTGGCTGGCCTTGGTCAGCGGAGAGAAGTAAAGGAACAGGTCCAAAAGCTTTTGGCCGCCGCCCAGATCATTTACGGGTCAATGGATAGCGTGGAGGTAATTGATGCTGACGCGGAAAAAGGCGCGTTCATATCGCCCTTACTGTTGATGGATGAGCATCCCTTTGCCTCTGAGGTGGTTCATAGCGTGGAAGCCTTCGGGCCCGTCAGCACCCTCATGCCTTACAAAAACGCGGACGAGGCAATTGAGCTAAGCAAGAAAGGGAAGGGCAGCCTTTGTACCACCATTGTTACCGCGGAAAGCCGGGTTGCGGCCCACTACGTGATCAATGCCGCTACCCATCACGGACGTATCCTGGTGCTTAACCGCGAATGTGCAGCGGAGAGCACGGGCCATGGCTCACCGCTGCCCTTACTGGTGCATGGGGGTCCCGGCCGCGCCGGCGGAGGTGAAGAAATGGGCGGGCTCCGTGGTGTGAGGCATTACCTGCAGCGCACCGCACTTCAGGGATCTCCCACCACGATCACGGAGATTACGCGTGTTTACCAGCCAAATTCGGTTGGCAAAGATCCAGTCATACATCCGTTTAGAAAGTATTTTGAAGATTTGCAGGTCGGAGATCAGTTGATCACGGTTAAAAAATTGATCAGCTCAGAGCTGATCAACTCATTTGCCAATTTAACGGGCGATCATTTTTATGCGCATTTACAAAATACTGATTTCCGCGGCACCATGTTTGAACAACAGGTGGCACATGGATATCTTTTGATCAGCATTGCCGCGGGGCTTTTTGTAGACAGCTATGAAAAGAACGCCGTCTTGTTAAATTATGGGATCGATGAGTTGCGATTTACCAAACCAGTTTACCCGGGCGAGGAAATATATGTACGATTTACCTGCAAGGAAAAAATAACTTCCGATAAGAAAGAGCCCACGGATATCGATAAAGGCATTGTCAAATGGTACGTAGAGATCATGGATGAATCCGATGATCCGACCATTGGTGTCGCGACCATTCTGACGATGGTGCAAAAAAGGAACCTGATCTAAAAAATAAAAAATAATGATACAGAAAGTAAAAGAAGGTTATGTAAAAACAGAAACCCATTACGGCGTTACAACGATTGAATTTTACCATCCGAAAGGTAATTCGCTTCCACTCAAGATATTAGAAGCGCTCACAAGGGAAATTCATTTTGCCGGCACCCATGACGATACCATACTGATCATCCTGAAAAGTGAGGGTGATGGCGTTTTTTGCTCGGGTGCCTCCTTCGACGAATTAAAGGAGATCCAGACAACTGAAGACGGTATCCGGTTCTTCAGCGGGTTTGCCAACCTGATCAATGCCATGCGCAAATGCCCGAAATTCATTATTGGCCGCATCCAGGGTAAATGCGTGGGAGGGGCAGTTGGTTTAGTAGCAGCGGTCGACTACGCGGTAGCGGTGGACAACGCCGATGTTAAATTGAGCGAACTGTCCTTTGGCATCGGACCTTTTGTAATAGGACCTGTGATCGAAAGAAAAATAGGTGTAGCGGCCTTCAGTGCCCTTGCGATCGATTCAACCATGTGGCGCACCAGCGACTGGGCGAAACGTAAAGGCCTTTTTTCTGAACTGCATGAATCGGTGGAAAATATGGATGAGGCGATAAACCGGCTGGCTTTATCCCTGGCACATAGCAATCCGGAAGCCATGGCTGAAATGAAAAAGATCTTCTGGAAAGGCACCGAGCATTGGGATCACCTGTTAAAAGAAAGAGCCGGAATCAGCGGGCAATTGGTATTGAGCACCTTTTCAAGAACCGCGGTAGCAAAGGGCGTAGGCAGCAGGTAATGCCCCGGGCATCATTCATGAACAAGCTTTACCGCTTTGATGAGTCCAGCTTCACGGCCATCTGCGATCATTTAGCTAAGATGGATTCCGACCTGGGTGCCATCCTGGAAAACCATGGGTATCCTCCTTTCTGGAAACGCTCTCCTTCCTTTGAAACCCTGGTGCACATCATTCTGGAACAGCAGGTTTCACTTGCCTCTGCCCTGTCCGCGATGAATAAATTGAAGGAAAAAACGGGTGAGGTAACACCGCGCAACCTGCAGGCCATGACCGACGCGGGATTAAGGTCCTGCTTTTTCAGCAGGCAAAAAATCGACTATACCAGGCAGCTAACATCAGCCGTGATCAGTGGTAAATTAGACATCGGAGAATTAGAAAACATGGATAATGATGCCGTGCGGGCCAGGCTCACGGCCATCAAAGGAATTGGGAACTGGTCGGCAGATGTATTCCTGATGATGGCGCTTCACCGCAGCGATATTTTTCCATCTGGCGACCTGGCCCTGTTAACCAGTATACGCGAGACCAGGCGATTGCCCCCAAACACCCCCGCTTCAGCGATGGCGCAGCTAGCAGACGAATGGAAACCATTCCGCACCATTGCCGCCTTTATTCTATGGAATGCCTACCTCTGCAGGCGAAACAGGAAGTCTTCCTACTAAAAACACAGGTGCAGGACTCTTCCTTGTCCACGCGTTATTAATCTGCAAATTTCATACTAATGCCATCATTTTGACATCCCCGTTGATCATAAATTGTCATATTCGTACATTGGATCGATGTTGGAATTTGCTTTCATCTCAAACACGGGATTGATAATACCATCTTTTAATCCATATACCCATCCGTGGAGGTCGGGCTCCTGCCTGGTCTTCCATGCTCTCTGTACCACCGAGGTCTTTGCAAGATGTATCACTTGTTCCTGCACGTTTAGCTCAGTGAGCCGATCATATCTTGCCTCGGCGTCCTCGATCATTTCCAACTCCTCCTGGTGGATCCGGTACACATCCTTGATGTTCCTGAGCCACATATTCAGTATTTGATTATAATCGTTGTTACTCATCGCGGCCTTGATACCTCCGCATCCATAATGGCCACATACGATGATATGCTTCACTTTCAGGTGAGTCACGGCAAAATCCAGCACACTGAAAACGTTGGTATCCGTGTGTATCACAAGATTGGCGATATTGCGGTGCACAAAGATCTCACCCGGCTCGGTTCCGGTGATCTGGTTTGCCGGTACCCTGCTGTCACTACAGCCTATCCATAAAAATTCGGGCGTTTGAAGCGCCGACAAACGACTGAAGTACTCGGGGTCTTCCTCTACCTGCTCTCTCGCCCAGGCCTTGTTTTTGACTAATAATTCCTCATAAGATTGCATAACCTAAAATTAATTTGAGAGTAAAAGACGGAATTTTATTTTCTTAATTAGCTTTCCGGCAGCCATCCAATTTACGTTTAAAATTTTGTCCGCAATTAAAATCGCGGTGCCTATTTATATTGAAAAATACAATATGCTCACCCGTCATCGCATATCGCGCACTAAGAGATAAAATAACTGTTAACTCTCCTAAGTTTTTACCCGGCTAACGTTTTTTCACCTTATATTTGCGGCATCGCATGTTAAAGTTAAAGATCATAGCATTGTTTTTTGGTTTGTTGATGACATTGCAAATGTTGCCAATAACACAGATAGGCCAGATGCTCAGTACCAATCAATGGACAGAGGAACTGCCCCATAATGCAACCGATCAATCAGGCAAGGTAGAAGACAACTCACATCCTAATTATTTTCCTCCTGATCATAGTTATAACCTGGCGCTTATCGCTGAAGTCAAAGCACTTGCGTACCTGCATGCATCCGAACAAATACCCTCTAACCACTCGACAGATGTAGTATCCCCTCCTCCGGATACCCAGCTCTAATTAGTTCTATATCTGACTGGATTCACGAATCTCCTGGTTCCCTGTCCTTACCGGCATTGATTCAATGCCGCTTATACACATTAAAATCATTCATTAAGTCATGGGCGTTTTTGCGCCCCGGGGCCATCAAGTCCTCGATGACTTTCCTACGCTATTAATTACAATCGTTATGAAAGAGTCCAAAGGATTTACCTTTAGATATTTTAAGAATGACCTGCCTTCCGGATTAGTTGTTTTTTTAGTTGCCCTCCCCTTGTGCCTGGGTATTGCATTGGCCTCGGGTGCCCCTTTTTTCAGCGGGTTGATCTCTGGTTTCATTGGCGGCGTGGTAATAGGTTCGCTTAGCGCTTCAAGGCTCAGTGTGGCCGGTCCAGCCGCCGGTCTCGCCGCATTGGTGCTTGCAGCCATTACCAACATCGGTTCATTCGAACTTTTTTTATGCGCCGTGTTCCTGGCCGGTTTGATCCAGATCGGTATGAGCCTGGCCAGGCTGGGCGGTATTGCGAATTATTTTCCTTCCAGCGTGATCAAAGGAATGCTTACCAGCATCGGCATCCTCATCATTGCCAAACAGATACCGCATGCAGTTGGTTATGACAGGGACGAAAAGGGCAACCTGACCGAACTTTTCCCTTTTGGCAATGAAGACTGGCATGAATTATTGCTGCCACTACAGCATATCAATTTGGGCGTGTTCATTCTGTGTATAATGTCGATTGTGATCATGCTCGTATGGGACCGCCCATTCATAAAAAAAAGGATAAAATTCATCCCGGGCGCGTTGGTGGCCGTTATTGTGTCGATCATTGTCAATGAGATCTTCAAGGCAACGGCAAGCCCGCTTTTGGTGGAGCCTGAGCACCTGGTGCAGATCAAAGTAGCCAGTTCTCCTGCGGAATTCTTTGGCTTTTTCACCCTCCCTGATTTCAGCGGGTTTTTAAACAGTAAAGTGATCGTTACCGGAATCATGATAGCGGTCATCGCAACGCTTGAAACGCTCCTGTGTATTGAAGCGATCGACAACCTGGATCCCGAGAGACATGTCACCAACACCAACAGGGAACTTTTTGCGCAGGGAATCGGCAATACCGTATCGGGACTCATCGGGGGCCTACCCATTACCAGTGTGATCGTAAGAAGCAGCGCAAATTTACACGCCGGGGCGAAATCAAAATTGTCGACGATCTTTCATGGATTGCTACTATTTGTGTGCGTGATATCCATACCCCGTTTGCTCAATTATATTCCTTTGGCCTCCCTGGCCGCCATCTTGCTGCTCACAGGGTATAAACTCTGCAACCTGTCTGTTTTTTCCAGGATGATAAAGAACGGGAAATACCAGGCCATTCCATTTTTTGTTACCGTGGCGGTGATCATCGGCATCGATCTTTTTGGCCTTTACCCGCCGCTTAAAGGCGAGGGCTTATTGGTGGGCGTTATCGCAGGACTTATTTCCGCTTGCGCCGCGATCCTTCATGGCAACCTTAAGAACTCTTATTTTTTCCATAAGGACAAACACCATGAGGGTGATATCATAAAGATCAGGCTATCGGAGGAAGTGTCGTTTTTGAATAAAGCCGCGATCAGGCAAACACTGGATCACATACCCGAAAATAGCAGGATGGTGATCGATGCCTCCCATAGCGATTATATTGATTTTGATGTGCTTGAGCTAATAAAGGAGTTCAGGGATATCAAAGCACCGTTGAAGAATATTTCCTGCAGGCTGGAAGGCTTCCAGGAAAAGTACCGCATCGAAAATCAATCAAATGTTCTATCAGTTCATTAAAAAAAAATTTATGCAAAACTCATATCAAAAATTAATTCAGGGGAATAAGCTATATGCAGAAACCAGGCTTTTTAATGACCCCAATTATTTTAAAAAATTGTCCCAGGGCCAGCAACCTGACTATTTGTGGATAGGCTGCAGTGACAGCCGTGTTCCATCAAACGAAATTACCAACACTCGTAGCGGCGAAATATTTGTGCACCGCAATATTGCCAACCTGGTGGTACACACCGATGCCAATATGTTGAGCGTGCTGGAATACGCGGTCAAGATCTTAAAAGTTAAACACGTAATTGTTTGCGGCCACTATGGCTGCGGCGGTGTAAAAGCCGCTATGACCAACACGCACAATGGCTACGTTGACAACTGGCTCAGGAACATCAAGGATGTTTATCACAAAAACATCGTGGAACTGGAAAGTATTAAGGATGAACAGGAGAAAACTGACCGGTTGACCGAATTGAACGTGGTAGAACAGGTGAGGAACCTGGCCAAAACCGCCATCGTTCAGCAGGCATGGACAGAGCGGGAGTTGCACCTGCATGGCTGGGTGTACGGTCTCGACAACGGCCTGATCAAGGACCTGGCTGTGATCCATGACGGGGAAGAGGATATCGAAGAGATATACCGGTACAAAATACCCCGCAAAAAAACCAAAGTAAGCAGTTAATATGATCAACAAAACCTTCGATGAAAAACATGTATTGCATGAACTGAAGCACTACCTGCCAACACAATCACCGCTCAAAGATTTTATACATCATAATTCTCTGCATGCTTTCCAGCAACTGAAGTTTTATGATGCCATCTTCAGGGCCTCGAAGATATTCGGCTTCCAGGTCACGATGGAATTACACGATTACCGAAAGTTATTCGGGATAGGTAGAATAAGGGAAGAGATACTGGACAGGGTGATCATTGAGCGAAAAGGGCAGGAGAGCCTGCCCGCCTGGAAAAAAAAGGTTTGTTCCAACCATTATGACGAGCACAATGAACATCGCATCGGGCGGTTGAGGGCTCATTGGAAAAAGCAATACCAGGTAGACCTGGATAATTTGGTTCAACCGCTTCTCTTCCGCGTACTCTGCAGTTACCTGGACCAGGGCATCGCCATATGGGAATTTCCCAAGGGTGCCGGCGGTTTTTTGGAAACGATCAGGGAACTTGAAAAAAATAGCTTTTCCAGCCTGTTTAAGACATCCCGGGCGCGGAAATTACTGGCGGATGATAATGCCAGCATCACAACGCTTTTAAAATTGTTGGTGGGTGATGACGTGTATTTCGAGCAATACCTTTTTGATCAACAATTTACCCACAGGGGATGGAGCGGTATGGTGGCCGCGGTGGAAGCAAGGCCAGACACACTATTAAGCCCCAAAAAAATATCGTTGCACGACCTGGTAGTCTTTGAGTTGCTGCTTGAAATAGATAACCTCGATTATAGTTTGGGTAAGCGGTGGGTGCCTTTGTCAGAGCGGCTCAAGTCGGCGCCTTTTGACCTGTTCGCTGCCGTGCCTCCTGGTGATTTGCAGGAAGTGCTAAAGATCTGGCAGGATGCATTTGAATGGAGTTATTATGACGAAGTGCTGGCAGGGATCAGGCAACTCGGCATGACCAAACATACGAACGGCAGCGGGATCAGTAAAAACAAAACGTTCCAGGCAATGTTTTGCATCGACGAAAGAGAGTGCAGCATCAGGCGCCACATTGAAAGCGTGGATAAAAATTGCGAAACGTTTGGAACGCCCGGCTTTTTTAGCGTGGAGTTTTATTTCCAGGCCCACGATGCAAAGTTTTACGACAAACTTTGTCCTGCCCCGGTTACTCCCGCCTACCTGGTCAGGGAATTTGACGTTAGCGAAAAACGAAAGCATGATCTGATTTATACCAATAAAACTCACCCGGTACATACTGGTTTTATCAGCACACTCACGCTGGGGTTCTGGGCGGCCTTAAGGCTCGTGCAGAATTTGTTTAAACCTAAAATGGCACCCGCGATCTCGAACGCTTTTGCCCACATGAATGGAAAAGGAAAGCTAACCGTAGAAAACAAGGATCCGCAGGACAGGGAGAACAATTTACAGGTTGGATTTACCATCGACGAAATGGCGGCCCGCGTGGCCAGCCTGTTGAATGGGATCGGCTTAACAAAGAACTTTTCGTCCATCGTTTACGTGGTTGCCCATGGAAGCAGCAGCGCCAACAATCCCCACCACGGCGCGCATGATTGCGGCGCTTGCAGTGGACGCCCCGGCTCGGTCAACGCGAGGGTATTCGCCTCGATGGCCAACCATGAAAAAGTGAGAATAGTACTGCAGGAAGAAAAAGGCATAGAGATCCCGCCGGGTGTTCAATTTGTAGGTGCACTGCATGACACGGCGGCTGATGAAATTGAATTTTATGACCTGGATCAATTGACCCCGGTGAATCTGGCCAGGCATTTAGCAAACGCGCTTGCATTTGACCAGGCGTTGGACCTCAATGCGAAGGAACGTTCCCGTCGTTTTGCCTCGATCAATACAAGGGCAAGCATTAAAAAAGTCAGGCTTGCCATCAAGGAAAGATCGGTTTCGCTCTTCGAGCCAAGGCCCGAGCTAGGGCATGGCACCAATACACTTTGCATCGTGGGCAAACGGGAACTAACGAAGGGATTGTTCCTCGACCGCCGCGCTTTCTTAAATTCTTATGATTACAGGTCCGATCCGGATGGAATATTCCTTGCCGGCATCATGAAACCCCTGGGTCCCGTATGTGGCGGCATCAACCTTGAGTATTATTTTTCAAGAGTGGATAATTACAAGCTGGGTGCCGGAACCAAATTGCCACACAACGTAATGGGCCTTTTTGGTGTGGCCAATAGCAGCGACGGTGACCTGCGGCCAGGTTTACCCTGGCAAATGATCGAGGTACATGATCCCCTGAGACTATTGATCATCGTTGAGCACTTCCCTGAAGTAGTGCTCAAAACAATTCAATCCACACCCGAAATGTATGAATGGTTCATCAATGAATGGGTGCACCTCGTTGCGGTAAACCCGGAAACGCATGCTTTGTATTATTTCAAAGCGGGCGACTTTGTTCCTTACCGGCCACTTACCAATCAAATACATTTCTTTAAAGATGTACATCACCTGCTGGAAGAAGCAAAGGAGATGGAGACCAACCATATTGTACATGCCACCCAGGAAAATTTGCCCATCTATTTTTATAACTGATCATGGAACAGCTGCTTCAATTTTTTGTACTACTTCCGCTCGCCGGCTTTGTAGCTAGCTTGTTTGTCTCCGGTAAAAGCGAAACTGCAATTGCCGGACTCTCAATAGGCACCGTTGGCATTCACCTGGCGGCCTTGCTTCTATTCCTCGGCTACTGGATCTTAAGCGATTCCCCGGTACTCGATACCAGGCATTTCAGTTTTTATAAAGAAGATAACATTGATATCTTCCTTGACTTTTATTTTGACGGGATCACCGCGGTATTTGCGCTGGTCGGGGCGGCCATCACTTTCCTGGTGGGGGTGTTCAGCAGGTATTACCTGCACCGCGACAGCGGTTATAAAAGATTTTTTAACACCCTGCTGCTTTTCTATTTTGCTTACAGCACCGTGATATTTTCCGGGAACTTTGAAACGCTTTTTATTGGTTGGGAATTCTTAGGCATCACATCTTTTTTATTGATTGTGTTTTACAGGGAAAGGTACCTTCCTGTAAAAAATGGCCTCAAGACGATCTCGCTGTATAGGTTGGGTGATATCTGCCTCATACTTGCATTATGGATGAGCCATCATCTATGGCATGAAAACATCACTTTCTTAAAACTAAATGATCAGCATTTAGTCTCCACCCATATTAACGAGCATGATTATTTCGTGCTTTTTATTATCCTGATGCTGATCATCGCAGCGTCAATAAAATCTGCGCAAGTACCGTTTTCCTCATGGCTGCCAAGGGCAATGGAAGGACCCACTACTTCCAGCGCTATATTTTACGGATCGCTCTCTGTTCACCTGGGCATCTTCCTGTTGCTAAGAACTTACCCCTATTGGGAAACAATCACGGCAGTCAAGATCGGTATAATCATCATTGGTTCGGCTTCCGCGATCATCGCTTCTTTTATCGCAAGGGTACAATCATCCATTAAAAGCCAGATCGCCTATGGGTCCGTTTCACAGATCGGGATCATGTTCATCGAGGTGGCCCTTGGTTGGCATGTGCTGGCCCTGGTGCATTTTACAGGAAATGCCTTCCTGCGCACCTACCAGTTATTGGTTTCACCCTCAGTATTGAGCTACCTGATCCACGACCAGTTCTATAATTATTCGCCCAGGGTCTCGGCATCAAAAAACTCGTTCTTTAGAAAGCTTAGCAATTCCCTGTATGTATTGAGCATCAAAGAATGGAACATGGATACTTACCAATTCCGGTTTCTTTGGAAGCCTTTTAAATGGCTGGGCAGCAGGTTAGATCTGATGTCCCCAAGGATTGGTATTCCTGGCCTGGTGATCATTTTTATCGCCGGACTTCTTTGCTTTTTGAATGAAGAAAGTATCCCGAAACAGCTGGATAATGTCCTGCACCTGCTGTTCTCATTGATAGGGATGATCATGATATTGAAATCTTTTACAGCACGAAAGAATGCGATCAAGGCCTGGCTGCTGATCATTGCAAGCCAGTTTTATATTATCCTTTCCATCGCATTTCTGAACGACAAATATGCGCACACGGAAATATTGATCTATATAAGTGGTCTGGTCGTGGCCGCGATCCTGGGGTATGCCTGCCTGTCGAAGTTAAAAAAAAGGGAAAACCAAATCGACCTGGACGCGTTTTATGGCCATATACATGAACATCCCGGGCTGGCATTTTTGTTCTTACTGGCTTGCCTTGCCTTTGTAAGCCTGCCCTTTACCCCTTCTTTCATCGGGTTCGACCTGATGTTCAGCCACATCCACAAACACGAATACCTATTGATCCTCTTTACTGCCGTTAGCTTTTTGTTTATAGAAATTGCAGCGCTCCGTATCTACTCCAGGTTATTTTTAGGTCCGCACAAGAAGCAATACCACCCGATTGCTTACCGGTCGGGGTGATGACCTTGTGACCCTGGGGGGATGGAAGCCTATCATTACACCCCCGCCCTAAAGAGGCGGGGCAATTCAAATCCTTAACTAAATGACATTGGGTTAAACCTTGTGGCAATTCAAGCAATTCAATTCAGATTTATATTTGTTAATTCATCATTTGCAAATTGTTAAAGCCCGCATACAGCTAATCCAATGTCATTACATGTTATCCATTGGTGATAAGGCTTTTTGAATTGCCTCCAGCTTTAGCTGGACGGGTAATTGATTCATCTTATTGCGGCTTTAGCCAAATCAGCGATTCTTAGTGCATTTGCATTTTCAGAAAGACTTTAACTATATGTTTAACCCGCCGCAGGCGCTGATCACCTGGCCGGTAATATAATTACTCATATCACTGGCCAGGAACAGGGTGATATTAGCGATGTCTGCGGCGCTGCCAAACCTGCCCAAGGGGATACCAGCCTTGTATTTTTCCGCACCTCCCGCTTCATTTAAGTAACCGGTCATATCCGTTTCGATGAACCCGGGCGCTATGGCATTACAGCGTATATTGCGACTCCCCAATTCCTTCGCGATACTTTTTGTAAATCCGATCACTCCCGCCTTGCTGGCTGCATAACTGCTTTGCCCTGCATTCCCCATTTCCCCGATAACGCTGCTCATGTTGATGATGCTTCCACTTTTTGCTTTCATCATCGGCCTGATCACCTGCTTTGTCATATTGAACACGCTCTTCAGGTTCACCTGCATCACTTCGTCCCATTGGTCCGGGCTCATCCGCAATAAAAGATTGTCTTTGGATATCCCGGCATTATTCACACAAATATCGATTTGCCCGAATTGCTTCAATACATCGTTCACCAGGGTTTCGCAGGCAGCATAGTCACCGGCATTTGCCCGGTAGGCTTTTGCCTTTACCCCATAGCCGGCCAGCTTTTCCTGCAAGGCCGTTGCCTTCTCGGCGCTTGAATCACTTACATAAGTAAAAGCCACATGGGCGCCCTGCTCGGCAAATTTTATGGCAATGCCTTCGCCGATACCGCGTGCGGCGCCTGTAACAATGGCTGTTTTTCCTTCAATTAATTTCATGATAGGTGTTTTGAATTTATTGCATGAATGGATTTAGAACAAGCTATAAAGTAGCTGCACGAGCGGCTAAAGGCCGGCAATCTGCTTTATCTCTTCCAGCATCCCCCTGTCGTTGCTAAGCCTGGGCACCTTATGCTGGCCGCCCAGTTTGCCCTTCCTGCGAAGCCATTCTGTAAACGTGCCACCAGGCAGTACATGCACTACCGGCAGGCGCAGTGCGATATCCTTGTGTCGCTTGGCCTCATAATCACTGTTGCAGTTCTTTAACGCGCTGTCTAATTCCGTGGTGAACTGTTTGAGGTTGACCGGCGCCTGTTCAAATTCGACCAGCCATTCATGAGCGCCGTTGCTGTTTTCGCCGAAGTAAATAGGCGCCGCGGTATAGTCATTGACAACAACGCCTGTTTTCTCGGCTGCCATGGCGATGGCCTTATCGCTGTTGTCCACAATTACTTCTTCACCAAACGCATTCATATAGTGTTTCAGTCTTCCCGTAACCTTGATCTTATAGGGGTCAAGGGATGTAAATTGAATGGTATCACCCACCAGGTATCGCCATAATCCACCCGTGGTACTTATCACCAGGGCATAGTTTTTACCCTTAGCTACGTTCGTCAATCCCACTGTTTGAGGATCGGGCTTCCCGTACTGTTCCACCGGCATGAACTCATAAAAGATCCCATGCTCGGTAAAAAGGAGCATGCCATTATCGTCGGGAGATTGTTGCCCGGCAAAGAACCCTTCGCTGGCGTTGTATATTTCCAGGTAGTTGATGCTCTCACCGAAGATCCTGTCAAATTGCTCCCGGTAGGGGACAAACGATACGCCCCCTGTGATGTACAGTTCGAGGTTAGGCCAAACTTCTTTGATCGTTTGCTTACCCTTTAACGCAAGGATCCTTTTGAGCAGCAATAATGTCCAGGTGGGGACGCCGGCAAGTGAGGTTACGTTTTCGTCAGCGGTTACCCGGGCGAGCTGCTCTATTTTGTTTTCCCATTCATCCATCAGCGCAATGCTCAATTCCGGCGTGCGAAGCCATTGACCCCAGAAAGGGGTATTCTGCATCAATACTGCGCTGAGGTCACCATACTGGATCTCCTCGTTCATCTTATTGAGCTGGTGGCTACCCCCTACTACGAGGCTCTTGCCTGTCAGTAGATCACTTCCCGGAAAATTATTATAGTAGGTGGTCAACACGTCTTTCGACGCCTTGAAATGATTATCCTGGAGGCTTTCCTCGCTAATGGGGATGAACTTACTTTTGTCTGAGGTGGTGCCGCTGCTTTTGGCAAACCAGTTGATCGGGGTGTTCCAAAGAATATTCTCTTCGCCATTCATCATGCGTTGAATGTAGCCCTTCAGGTCGGCATATTCATGAATGGGCACCCTCTGCTTGAATTCCCTGAGCGAAAAAAGCTTTGAAAAATTGTATTTCTTACCAAATTCGGTGTACTGCGCAGCCGTTACGAGTTCCTGCAATACTTCACGTTGGGCGGCCACGGGATGACTGCTCCAGTTTTCTATGCGCCAAAAACGCATCCGTGCCAGTCGTGATATTGCGGGGGACAATAATTTCATTACTCCTTGGCAAGTACAATTAGCAACGAAGATAAAGGGATTGAATCGTTTTGCCTAGAAATCGCCCCGCAACACATTATGCCAGGACCTGCTTGATAGTAAAGCAACGGCCGGGGCGCATCAGATGGTTGTAAGATAATTCAGCTCTGCCAGTATGCGCTGCAAGATCTCTTTCCCGTCCAGGCCCTTGTCGGCAAAAAGCTCGTCCAGTTTACTGGTCAGCCGGTGGTTTTTTGTTTCCTTCGCGAAACCATAGACTGCTGACCTGATCTCCTTTAGCAATTGCCCATCTTCCGAGGGCATAACTTGTTTTTCAGCGAGTTCTGTACCTGCCTCACCCGTAAAAGGGTAACCCGGTTCCACGCTTTGAGTAACTGGCGGCCTTTCTATACCTGCCAGTGCTGCTTCCACCATGCTAACCAATTTATCCGCAGAATAAATGTTTTTTGCCGCCTCATGGTGGAGGTAATCCTTCCGTTTCAATTCAAAATTCCTGCCCAGGTAAAGCCTGCGAACCTGCTCATCCGCCGCGAGCTCCTCTGCAGTTCCATGCTTGAATATTTTACCATCGATCAGCAGGTAGGCCCTATCGCAAATGGAAAGCGTTTCATTCACATTATGGTCGGTAATGAGGATGCCGATGTTCTTGATCTTGAGCCTTGCGATGATCTCCTGTATATCTTCTACCGCTATCGGGTCAACGCCAGCAAACGGCTCATCCAGTAACACGAATTTAGGATCAACGGCAAGGGCACGCGCGATCTCGGTTCTCCGGCGCTCGCCACCACTCAGGGTATCACCATTATTTTTCCTTACATGTGAAAGATGAAATTCATCCAACAAGGTTTCGAGCTTTTCCTTTTGTTCGGGCTTGCTGCGTTTGGTCATTTCCAGGACAGCCGAAATATTATCTTCCACACTGAGCTTCCTGAAAACACTTGCTTCCTGCGGAAGATAGCCAATGCCCATCTTCGCCCTCTTGTACATGGGCATTTTGGTGATATTTGTTTCTCCAAGGAAAACCTCCCCCTCATCGGGTTTTACCAGTCCGACCACCTGGTAAAAGGACGTGGTTTTCCCTGCGCCGTTCGGGCCCAGCAGCCCTACGATCTCTCCTTGTTCCACGTTAAACGACACCCTGTTGACGACGGTACGGCTGCCGTATACTTTTACAAGATCATTTGTTTGTATGGTTAAGCTCATTAATTGTAAAAATAACCTATCCCTTTTAATTCGGTTGAAGTTGCCGGGGTTTTTAACAAAGCAGGGATAGTTCAATTTACCACATAAGCCATGCCGGCAGCTGATGAAGGCTCACCGGGGAATAGCTCAAGGCGCAAACTTGCCGTTTTTTGTGTTTAGGGTTTATCTTTGCGTCCATTTTGAAATTATGAAGATTATCGATCACATAGCCCAGGCAACTGAAACCCTGATCTCTTTCGAGGTGCTGCCTCCATTAAAAGGCAGGACCATCCAGTCTATATATGACCATCTTGATCCATTGATGGAATTTAAGCCCTCATTTATAAATGTTACCTATCACCGCAGCGAAACCATGTTCAAGAAAAGGGCCGATAGCACGTTTGAGAAAGTCGAAGTCAGAAAAAGGCCCGGTACAGTTGCCATCTGTGCTGCCATCAAATACCACTACAATATTGATACGGTACCTCACCTCATCTGTGGTGGTTTTAGTAAAAGGGTTACCGAAGACGCGCTCATCGACCTTAACTTCCTTGGGATCGACAATGTACTCGTACTGAGAGGCGATGCTGCGAAAAACGAAGCCAATTTTGAACCCGAGATCGATGGGCATGCGTACGCCCTGGGACTTTTGAAACAGGTGGTGGATATGAAAAATGGTATTTACCTGGAGGAAGACATCAAAAATGGGGGAAAACCTGATTTTTGTATTGGCACTGCCGGCTACCCGGAAAAACATTTTGAGGCGCCCAACCTGCAAACCGATCTCATGTACCTGAAAGCGAAAGTTGAAGCTGGCGCGGATTACATCATGACCCAGATGTTTTTTGACAACAATAAATTCTACCAGTTTGTAAAAGAATGCAGGAGTATAGGGATCGAGGTACCCATTATACCCGGGCTGAAACCCCTTACCAACAAAAAGCAGTTGAACATCCTGCCTAAAGTATTTCATGTAGACATCCCTGCTGAACTTTCGGATGCCGTCTCAAAAGCCAAAACGGACCAGGACGTAGAGCAGATCGGAACGGAATGGCTGGTTCAACAATCCAAAGAGCTAAAATCGTTCGGAGTACCCGTTTTACACTATTATACTTTAGGTAAGGCGAAGGTGATCTATGATGTAGTGAAGCAGGTAAGATAGGGTGTTTCTGCATCAGGCGCAGGACTAAACTAAAAAGAAGCAATAACCCGAAAGTCATTGCTTCTTTTTACTAATTAGCTTTTGTGGTTTAAAAAGGAATTCCTGCAGGGTTGCCGAATATTCTGAAATTCTTGTTGTCTGCCAAATTATTACTTACAAACAATGCTTCTTCCAATTAATCAGCTTTTTGATTTAAAAAGAGATTCCTGCAGAGAGGCTGAAGGTGCGGAATTTGTTCTTGCTGTCTACGGAATTGTCGCTTTGGGTACTGTTGATCTTTGCCAGTCCAAAACCATAATTGGCCTTCAGTAAAAATTTGCCAAAATTAACGCCTGCTCCCACATTGGCACCGTAATCGAAACGCTTTAGTTTAGCATAACTCGCGTCATCCTGTTCGGATGTTAACGGATCGTCATTGCTGAACTTGATATCCGAGCTCCGGCTGCTTTCAACTCCCAGCAGTTTTGTTTCCAGCTTGGACTTCCCGAACACCCCAAGGGCAAGGTAGGGCCCCGCATGCACGAAAATGTGTGATTTGGAGTTTTCCGCCAATGGAAACTTGACCACCGCGTTCACGGGAAGCTCCAGGTAAACCGGGTTAAACTTGGCCTTTACGTAGTTGTCGTCGGTAGCATCCGTAAAATAGGTTTCCGTCTTTGCACCCTTCCCACTCAATAAAAGGCCGGATTCGAGGTCAAATACATCCGACAACCCGAAACGGTTCATTACACCTGCATTGAACGTAGCAAGCGAATTGTTTTTCCGCGTTTCCCCGTTTTCTGTCGCGGTAATGTTGGCGAGGTTCAATCCGCCCTGTACATAAAATTGCGCCTTTGCGCAGATACCCGTTGCCGTTAGCAACACAACTGTCATCATTTTCCTGATCATAAATATAAAATTTGGTTATTAATATGCAGGACCTTCAGTGGTCCCGCGGTTGGCAACCAGGTAAACAAAAAGCCTGCCACTCGAATTCCGGCGAATTCTCCCGGTTTTCAGGCTTTTTTTTACCTTAATAATGACTGGAAAACGGTTTCATTGACCTTTAGCGGATTTTTTTGCCTGAGCTCCTGGATCCAATTTTCTTCTAAATATTCCTGGTAACCATTGGTTACCAGTCCTTTAGCTTCTTCAAAGGCCCGTTGTTCCCCAGCGGGGAATAATTTCAACACCTTTACGAAGCTGCTGGTATGATCGTCATTGGTATATGCGGGAGAGATTAATCCTTCCTCAACGATGCTGCCCCGGGCAAGCTGCAACTGGTCGATCTCATACCTGCCCGAATCAGCTAATATCTTCCCATCGCTTGCTTCTGCTATTTGCCTCCAGGCTTTTCCCGATGCCAGGGCTGCCCTTGCATTTTCGGCAACAATACTGTCACTACAGTTAAACATCAACAGGGCCGCACTCTCTGCCCACCTGTAATTGGTTGCGTGATCCTGGTAGAACTTTCTCAATCCAACACTGTCGGCGGCTGCCTTTTTCCAAACCTTTTGATCCATTATCTCAAACAGCATATTTCCTTCTTTGAACTCCTGCAGTTGGTGTTTGAAATCGATATTGTATTCCTCCAGGTGCCTGCGATAGTAATCTATACAAGAGGTGGAAATGTATTTTTCCAGGAGCTCTTTGTTGGTTTCAGCTTTATATACATCGGGGTTAAGTTTATAATCCTTTATAAAATTTAACCACCCCGCCGCTTTCACCGGCAACGCCTTAAATGAAAAGATGATCTTGTTGTTGATAGGATAATTGCGAACCTCGTTATTTACCACAACGCTGTCGGCGTATCGAAATAATTCCTGGTCGCTTACTAATGCATTCCGTTTATACCCGGTTCTTTGCTTGACGGTTTTCAAAAACCCTGACCTGGCAGCGTTGATCCTTGAATCCTCGTTTACCTGTTGCTTGATCGCAAATTCAAAAGCTTCATCAGGCTGACCCTCCGGAATATCCCGGTGCTCCAATCTTTTTACAATATGGTAACCATAGGATGTTAGTATAGGCAGGCTGATGGCTCCGTCTTTCTGAAGTGCAAAGACCTGGCGCTCGAACTCGGCGTCATATTTACCCGTGCCAAATTCGGGCATCTCCCCGCCATTCTGGTAGGTAAGTTTATCCTCACTAAACTGTTTTGCGATCGCTGCAAAATCCGTCCCGGAGATCAATGCTTTATATAGTGAATCGGCCCTTGTTTCGATATCTTTAGCCTCAGCAGCAGTTGAACCCGGCGGGATCGTTAAGAGTACCTGCGCTACCTTCCATTTGCCCGCGCTTTTTCTTTTCTCAGCAACTTTGAACAAATGCAGGGCCGACCTGGTGCGGTAAAGTTTAGTAATGTTTCCCGGCATTGTGCCATACACCAGGTTTTCAATTTCGTAAGGAAGCGAGAATGCTGTAATGAAACCGAGGTCCTTCATCTTAACGGCCGGTGATCCCTGGTCCATGCCATCGGGTATTCCAGCAGTTCCCGGCTTTACTTGCAACCTTTTTGAAAGCTCATTCATCAACTGGCTTGCCTTGAGGGTGTCCGGCCCCGTGGCTGATGAATCAATGCCCACATAATAATGTAAAACGTGAAGGTCCAACCGGCTTCGTTCAATGGCTTCATCCACCAGGGCATTCACTGCTTTTTCATCATTAAGATATAACTCTTCTATCTGGCTGCGGAAATTTTGCAGGTCATGCTTCAATTGTTGCATGGTGTCCAACCGCAACTGTTCGGCAACCTTCACCTTCAATTTAAACTTGTAATAAAGCTCGAGGTACTCCCTTAGTGACTGTTCTTTATTGACTACAGGAGTCTTGTTTTTATTGTAGGCCCTCCAAAATTCATCCTTGCTAACAGCGAAACGTCCATAGTTAAACAGGGTTTGGGAAAAAGAAGGGAGGCTGGCAAGAAAGGCAAAACCAAGAAACAGGGTTTTCTTCATGTTAGCAGTTATTTGGACCCAGCTTTTGAATTCCATTTTACATGCAACAGTTCGTCCAGCTGCTGCCAGGATAATTTTTTGCCGATAATTCTTTTTTCGCTATCAAGGAGGTATAAGGTCGGGGTGAGGGTGATATCATATAACTGCCTGTATCCCGGCTTTTGTGCAGCAATGACCGCCGCTTCCATTTCTTTGGTTTGGTAAACATTGATCCAGTCTCCGATCTTATGCTCCCGGATGAACTTTAACCACTCGGGTTTGAGGTCATCTTTTGAATCTGCCGACAAAACTCCATAGATCTTGACGCCGTGCTTTTGCCAACTCGCCCGGTATATGGAATCCAGCCTGGGCACCTCTTCCTTGCAATGTCCGCAGGTGGGATCCCAAAAACAAACAACGGTATAATCGGCCTTTACTTTGTATAATGGATAAGGCTTACCCGCAGTGTCGAGCATCTCCAGGTCCGCTGCTTTCAATCCTATAAGGTTCGACATTAACATATATGCCCTTCGGCTGATCGTTTCCATTTGTTTTTCATTGAGCCAATTGGATACGCCCTTGCTATGGTATTTTTCAAAAAGGTGCACAAATACCGCGTCCTGCCCCATGTACTTTGGATTGATGTATTCATCGGTTAACCAGTTCAGCAAAAATTTATACATTTCGGGACTGGTCCGGGCGAGCAGCAACCGGTAGTCTGCGTCCTTGATGATGCTGTCCGACTGCGGTACGATCACTTCGCGGTAATATCTCTCGAGTTTGGGAACAAAGAAAGGCGTCCTGATTATCCGGTCATCCATAAAATCGATGCCATCCCAATAATGCGCCTTATAATAATAGTAGTTAGCTAGCGAATCTTCCTTTGTTTGCAGTTTGTTTCCCAAAGTTTTTGGCTCCTTCATCGCCTTAAGAAACAGGGACATCATGGATTTGGGGTGATCTTTTATGATCCCATCCCTGAACTCATTCAATTCCGAATTGTATTTCTGGTAATTGGCTTCATGCAGCAATGAATCGCTTTTTGTTTTTGACTGCAGAAATGCCTGCCGCTCTGCTTCCAGGAACTTTCCTTTCGCCGAGACGTGCTGCTGGTATTGCTGAAATAAAACATTTTCTTTTGATCCGGTGATGACTGTTTTATTTACAATGTCGGTCGTATCTATTTTCAGTGAGATCAGTTGTTCCTTGTCCACAAAAAAATCCACGGTTATCCTTTTGCCGGGCAACACAACGGCATAAATACCCCCTGGCAGTTTTCTTTTTCCCGTAAAGATGGCGTTCCCATTACTGTTAACGGCGGCAGAATCCTCTATATTAAGGTTTTTGCCCATGTGATAGGTAAGGTAGGCGATGCCAGACTTATACTGTGGCGCATTCAGGCTGACCTTGAAATTCTGGGGATATGTATTTATACAGAATATGGAAAATATCCAAAAACACAGAAATCTTTTCATTGATTACAACTTGTTGGTTGCAAAACTATTTAAAACCGGGCGTTATTGTGCGCGGCTTCAATAAACTCGATTAAAATTACGATTCATTAACAAAACTATTTAAGCTGGCATTTTGATTTAATGAGCGCCATGGTGGTAATTTTATCCCGTGAAAAGAAAAAAGTATTTGCTGGAAAAAGTATTGGTGACGGGATATGCGGCCGAGGGGAAATCGCTGGCAAGGCAGGATGGCAAGGTCATCTTCATTGAAGGTGCGGTGCCGGGAGATGTGGTGGATGTTTTTGTAAGCACCAACAGGAAAGACTACGGCGAAGGCAAAGCCACCCGTTTTCACGAGCTGTCAGCAGTGAGGACAGAGCCTTTTTGCAGTCATTTCGGTGTCTGCGGCGGCTGTAAGTGGCAAATGTTGCCTTACTCAAAACAGCTGGAGTATAAGCATCAGGAGGTGGTTCAGCATTTCAGGCGCATTGGAAGGCTTGAGCTACCCGAAGTAAGGCCCGTCATCGGCAGCGAAAAAGAAATACATTACAGGAACAAACTGGAGTTCACCTTCAGTAACCGGGAGTACCTTACCGAACCGCCACCTCGCCGGGGTAAATCAAAGCCTACAGTCGCTCCTGCGCCTGGGCACGAATTGGAACAACCGGTTCAAGATGCGGACCCTGACGGGGATGCGAAGGGCTTGACCGATCCCGCACCTATTACCCGGGTCCTGGGCTACCATGCACCCCGTGTTTTCGACAAGATCATCGACATCAGCGAATGCTACCTTATGGATGATGTCAACAACAGGATCCGCAATACCATCCGAAGCTTTGCGCTGGAAAACAATTATTCTTTTTACGATGCCAGGCAGCATACGGGCTGGCTGCGAAATATCATCATCCGGTATTGTACAACGGGTGAACTGATGGTAAATATCTGTATCGGCTATGAAGATACGGTGCAGACAAAAAAACTGATGGATTTTGTGCTCAGCAAGGTGCCTTCAATTACCAGTTTGTTGTACACCGTCAACACTAAATGGAACGATAGTATATTCGACCTTGAGCCGGTCGTATTCCATGGGAAGGATTTTGTAACGGAACAACTAGCCGGTTTTTATTTCCGGATCGGTCCAAAATCGTTTTTCCAAACCAATACCGGGCAGGCAGAAAAACTGTACTCGATCGTAAAAGAATTTGCAGGGCTTACGGGTAAAGAAGTGGTATACGACCTGTACTGTGGTACCGGCAGCATTGGCATTTTCCTGAGCAGGGTTGCCAAAAAGATCATTGGGGTGGATGTTGTTTCTGAGGCTATCGAGGATGCGCGGTTGAATGCCGCAATTAACCAGGCCAAACATGCCAGCTTTTTCACTGGCGATGTTATCCGGGTCTGTGATGACCAGTTTTTTGCCCTTCACGGCAGGCCAGATGTAATTGTAACTGATCCACCCAGGGCGGGGATGCATGAAAAGCTGGTGAATAAACTGCTTGAGATCGAGGCGCCGAAGATCGTGTATGTAAGTTGCAATACCGCTACACAGGCAAGGGATCTTGCCTTGCTCAGCATCAAATACCAGGTAGACCAGATTCAGCCCGTAGATATGTTCCCGCATACTCATCATATAGAATGCGTGGTATCGCTTACCCTGAAATAGCGGACACACTCCCCCTGACGGCTATTCGCAGCAGACAATCTGCATGACCCCATGAGTGGAGTTTTTTTAAACCATGATAAAACTGTACTTTTCGCAGGCGCCTGAAAATGGGCGGTCGCCAAAATCCACCGGGAATGAATATCAAAGTAATCGCATTTGATGCGGATGACACACTCTGGATCAATGAGCCATATTTCCAGGAAACGGAAGACAAGTTTTGTGCGCTGCTTGAAGACTACTTGCCTCGTCATACGCTGGCCAAGGAATTATTTAAAACGGAAATACAAAATCTCCCTCTCTATGGTTATGGAATAAAAGGCTTCATGCTGTCAATGATAGAGACGGCCCTGCGTATCTCCAACAAAACTCTTGACGTGCAGGTCATTGAAAAAGCCATTGAATTCGGAAAGGAATTGCTGGAGAAGCCAATTGAAATATTGGACGGGGTCGTAGACGTGTTAAGTGCCCTTAAAGGAAAGTACCGGTTGGTAGTCGCCACCAAGGGCGACCTGCTCGACCAGGAGCGAAAACTTAAAAAGTCGGGGCTGGAGCACTATTTTCATCATATAGAGATCATGTCGGACAAGCAGGAATCCGACTACCTGAAATTGATCAGGCACCTCGATATACAACCAGCTGAATTTTTGATGATCGGTAATTCCCTGAAATCAGACGTATTACCTGTCCTTTCCATTGGTGGCCACGCCGTGCATATTCCCTATCATACTACCTGGGCCCATGAACAGGTAGAGCATCGTGTTGAACATGACCATTTCAGGCATGTGGACCGTATTGTTGAAATACTCGGTTTTTTATTACCCGGTCTCAAAAAAAACATGGAACAATGACCCTGCAACAATTGCCAAAAATAGAATTACACCTTCACCTGGATTGCGCGCTAAGCTTTGAAGTGGTGTCTAAGATCGATCCTTCTGTCAGCCGGGAACGCTGGCTCGACGAGTTCGTGGCCCCCGCTAAATGCCATGACCTTTCCGATTTCCTCACGAGGGCGGTAAAGGGGTATAAGCTAATGCAGACCAGGGAGCAGATCCAATTGGTGATCCATGACCTTTTCAACCAGCTTTCAGCTAATAATGTGATTTATGCCGAGATCAGGTTTGCTCCCCTGCAGCATTTGGAAAAAGGCCTTGGGCCAGATGAAGTGGTGACAATCGCCAATGAGGCTTTAGAGGCAGCCATAAAAGCAACTGGCATAGAGGCAAGGCTGATACTCTGCACATTAAGGCATTATTCGGAAGAACAGAGTCTGCAGACAGTGCGGCTGGTGGAACAATTCATCAAGGGCAAGGTGGCCGGGTTTGACATAGCTGCCGATGAAGCCGGCCACCCGATCGATAATCATGTAAATGCATTCCGGTATGCCAGGGAGAAAGGAATTCCCTGCACAGCGCACGCGGGAGAGGCGCGCGGCCCGGAAAGCGTCTGGGAGACGCTGGAATTTTTTGAACCCTCCCGGATCGGCCATGGCGTACGATCCATTGAGGATCCTGAGCTGGTTGAATACCTCAAAAGAAAACAGGTACACCTTGAAATTTGCCCGGCTTGCAATATCCAGGTCGATCTGTATCCAAATTACCAGGATCATCCGATCGACAAGTTGTACAGGCAGGGTGTTTCTTTGAGCGTGAATACCGACGCACCCACCATCGTGAATACTACGCTCACAAAGGAGTACGAAAGCCTGCAATCAGTGTTTGGATGGACCGCGGCTGATCTCTACCATTGCAATCGCAATGCTATCGAGGCTGCTTTCATTCCCGACGCGTTGAAAGATGTATTAAAGGAAAAAATCAAACAGGCTTATAAAATGCCCTGACTTAATAGGATCACAAAACATTTCCGGAACATCATAAATCCAATAACTATCACGAAATTGCAGCCTAATCAATAAATCATAGATGTCTTATTACAATTCCGGTAATCGTTTACAACAAACAACTCCTGTCGTATTAAACCTTATCATCATCAACGTATTGGTTTACCTTGCTCAACTGGTAACCGGTGAAAACACAGCCGCGGATCTTTTTGCACTGCATCATTTTAGGTCAATCTATTTTAAACCGTACCAGGTCGTTACCTACATGTTCATGCACGGCGGCTTTGTTCACCTGCTCTTCAATATGTTTGCACTCTGGATGTTCGGATCAATCGTGGAAAGAGTTTGGGGACCTAAAAGGTTTCTTATTTTTTATTTTATTTGTGGATTGGGGTCCGCGCTTTTCCAGTTGGGATCCTATGAGTACGATTTTTGGCGGGCCGACCCTGCCCTGCTAAGCAATGTTGACAAGTATCAATTTGATCTACGAGCCGGGGCGACGGTAGGGGCCTCGGGAGCGATCATGGGCGTGCTTGCGGCGTTCGGCTACCTGTTTCCCAACATGGAAATGATCATAATACCCATCCCTGTGCCGATAAAAGCCAAATGGGCCATACTTGGCATGATTGCACTCGACGTGTTTGGCGGAGTGGTAAAATTACAAGGCGATAACATCGCGCATTTTGCACATATTGGAGGCGCTTTAATAGGTTTTTTATTGGTATTATATTGGAACAAAACCAATAAAAAAACGTTTTATTAAGAATGTTATTGGCAAGGTGTTTGTAAATTTGATAACAATAGTTTGTAATGGGAGAATCAGAACGATACCCCGAGTTTAGGAGGCCCAGGAACAGGTTGACTCTCGGCAGCGATGGCAATGCATTGGTTGCGTTATTCACCATAAATGTTATCTTTTTCCTGTTACTGATAACGATCCAGGTAATATATTCCTTCTTCCAGGCAAATGAAGGCAGTTTTACTACCCAGGTAGTTCAATACTTTGAAATGCCAGCGAGCCTTACCGAACTCAGTGAGCGCCCGTGGACTATCCTGACTTATATGTTTAGCCATGTCAAGGTGCTTCACATCTTGAGTAACATGCTTTGGCTCTGGGCTTTCGGTTTTATTTTGCAGGAGCTTACAGGCAACCGTAAACTGATACCTATATATCTCTATGGCGGGCTTGCCGGCGCCATCGTTTTTGTTGCTTCCACCTATCTTATACCCACGCTGAAACCGTTTGCCGCTAACAGTTCCCTCATCGGTGCTAACGCAGCGAACATGGCAGTTGCTGTGGCAACGACTACCCTTGCACCGCAGTACCGGTTCTTCAGGAACCTGAATGGGGGTATTCCCATCTGGATTCTTACGCTGATCTACATTTTCGTTGACTTTGCGGGTGTAGCGTCACTTGGCGCCGCTTTCAGCCTGGCACACCTTAGCGGTGGAGTTGCAGGATTTGTTTTCGTGTACCTGCTGCGCAAGGAAAAAGACGGCAGCGTGTGGATGAACAATGTCTATAGCTGGTTCATGAATCTTTTTAATCCAGCAAAAAGACCGGAGCAGAATTCCGTCAAGGAGAAAGTCTTTTATAAGGCGGATGGAAGAAAACCCTACCACAAAACCTCGAATGTAACACAGCAACGTGTAGATGAGATCCTGGACAAGATTAACCAGAAAGGTTTTCACTTGCTGACCGATGAGGAAAAAAATATTCTGAAAAGAGCTGCAGAGGAAGACCTTTGAAACCCCGGCGGAAAATTCGGAACTTACGGCCATTTCCTATTTCCACGGTGAAATCGAGGGTATTGCCCGACTCCGTTTTTAGTTGGCCTGTCTTATCTTTATGACATGCCACACAGCCTTTTTTTCCGCTTCACCAGGGGCCTTTTGGTTTTAACGAATGTCATGGTGGCCGTACTGTTCCTGCTTGGCTGTTACAGCGAGCTGGTATTTTCACCTGCCTGGTGGCCGTTGGGATTTTTGACCCTGGCGCTGTTCTATTTGTTCCTCCTCCTTTTCGCCTTCTTCCTGTTTTGGCTATTTGTCAAACCCAGCCTCACCCTTATTTTTATCATTACCTCATTACTTTGCATCAATCACATCCGGAACATCATTCCTTTCCGTTTTTCCTCTGTGTTTGTCATGGAAAAAAAAAGTGAAGATCTGCGCATCATGAGTTGGAACGTGGCGCAGTTCGATATCATGAAATTCAAAGAGCGGCCGGGCACCTATAAAGAAATGATCAGTGTGGTGAATGAATTTAAACCGGATATCGCTTGTTTCCAGGAGATGGTGAGCGGAGACACGCTGGCCGACCTGAATACACCTTATTACCGGAAGTACAGCTTTTATTCGGTGTTCGAATTTATAAGCAAGCTGAATTTACCCAACTATTTTTATAGTTATAACTACAAGGAGAATTTTCTCAGCCAGCAGCATTTTGGCATTATTATCTTCTCCAAGTACCCGATGATCAATAAACAAACGGTGAGCAACTTTCCGCATAATTACAATTCGATCTTCCAGTATGTCGACATAGTTGCCGGGACCGACACGATCCGCGTATTTAACTGTCATCTACAATCGCTAAAATTTACCCCTACTAATCTAAGCTACATAAAAAATCCTTCAATGAAGACGGATACGGATATTGAGGAATCCAAAAACCTGATCACAAAATTCAAAGCCGCATTTCTGCGGCGGCGGATACAGGCAGACAGTATAAGGGCCGAAATTAACAGGAGCCCTTACCCGGTGATCGTTTGCGGCGATTTCAACGACGTACCCAATTCCTATCCTTATGAGGTCATCGGCCGAGGATTGCAGGACGCCTTCGTAGAAAAAGGAACCGGCATAGGCAGAACATTCAGCGGAATTTCACCCACCCTCCGTATCGACAATATCTTCGTGGACAAGCGATACACCGTAAACCAGTTTACCAGGATGCAAAAAAAACTGAGTGACCATTTTCCCATCATCGCCGATATCAGCCGTTCAAAGGAATAAACGAAACCCCTATATTTGTACTCTTTTTTCCAAAATGAACCTCGCGTTTATTGAATTCTTCAGTTTCCAGATAAGGCCATGAACAATAATATGCGGCTTTTCGTGGTTTAAGCGAAGGCGACTCATGCACCTTGCTTTCCACCATTCAAAAGCTGCAGCGTGCTGGAAAAATCAACCATAATTCTAAAAGATTACCATGCCTCTTAAAGTATATAACTCCTATAGCAGACAAAAAGAAACATTCGTTCCCGCTACGCCGGGCCATGTGGGCATGTATGTCTGCGGGCCGACTGTAAGCGGCGAGAGCCATCTTGGCCACGCGAGGCCATATATTACTTTCGATTTCATCTATCGGTACCTCTGCTTCAAGGGATATAAGGTTCGGTATGTACGCAATATCACTGACGCAGGGCATTTTGAAGAAGAAGGCCGCGAAGCGGAAGATAAGGTGACCAAGAAAGCCCAGCTTGAAAAACTGGAGCCGATGGAGCTGGTTCAGAAATACACCAACCTATTCCATTGGGCCATGCTGCAATTTAATTGCATCGAGCCGAGTATCGAGCCGACCGCTACCGGGCACATCATAGAGCAGTTGAACATGATCCAAAAGATCATCTCGGAAGGTTATGCCTATGAAGTGAACGGTTCCGTATATTTTGATGTTAAGAAATACGCAGCAACGCACGATTACGGCAAACTCAGTGGAAGGGTGATAGATGAGCTCCTGGAAACAACCAGGGCACTCGACGGGCAGGAAGAAAAAAGAGATAAGGCTGACTTTGCTTTATGGAAATCTGCAGCACCGGGGCATATTATGCGATGGAAAAGCCCATGGGGCGACGGCTACCCCGGCTGGCACATCGAATGCTCAGCCATGGCGACCAAGTACCTGGGGCCAAGCTTTGATATCCATGGGGGTGGAATGGACCTGCAGTTTCCCCATCATGAAAGTGAAATAGCTCAAAGCACTATTTGCAATCATCATTCGCCTGCAAGGTACTGGATCCACAATAATATGATCACGGTTAACGGCCGGAAGATGGGGAAAAGCTACAATAACCAGATAAAGCTAACGGAAATGTTCGAGGGAACGCATCCGCTCCTTTCCCAGGGTTTCCAGCCGATGACGATCCGGTTTTTTATTTTACAAAGTCATTACCGCAGCCCCATAGATTTCAGCAGCGAAGCCTTGCAGTCGAGCGAGAAAGCCCTGAAGCGCCTGTGGGAGGCCTATGAGCTGTTAAAAAATATGAATGCAACGGGTTCAACCGGGGCAGGCGACCCTGGGCTTGATGAAAAGGTGGTGAAACTGGTGAACGAATTTGAAGAATTTATGGATGATGATTTTAGTACCGCCAAGGTAATAGCGAACATGTTTGAACTGGCGCCGCTGATTAACTCCATCAAAGATGGGCATATCGCCCAGGGCGCTATCTCCAGTCAAACCTTGCAATTACTGAAGGACTCCTTTAAAATTTACCTGGAAGACATACTTGGGCTTAGGTTTTCCACCAGCGCTGAAACCGGCCTGCTAGATGGCCTGATGAAGCTGGTGATCGATATGCGCAGGGAATCCAGGTTGAGAAAAGACTACGCTACCTCGGACAGGATCAGGAACCAATTGCTGCAAATAGGTATTGCCCTCAAAGATGAAAAAGACGGGAATATGAGCTGGACCATTTCATGATCGTTCCACCAGTTTGAAACTGCTAAATGCAAAGGTTCCGGTCACCTTGATTCGCGGACCTTATCTAAAAGCCTGTTCAGGCTCCTGGCTTCCTTTTCTGAAAGTGTGTGCATGATGTCCTTTATCTCATCTTCCTGGAGGTCAATTTTCTGCAGCAACTTTCTGCCTTTCAGTGTAATAAACACGTCGACCAGGCGCTTATCGCTTTTCGAAACAGTTTTCTTAACCAGTCCCTTGAGGATGAGCCTGTCTACGATCCTGCTGGTATCACTCATCTTGTCGAGCATCCTTTCCCTTATTTGAAGGGTCGACAAGGGAGTATCGCTGCCCCTTAAGATGCGCAGTATGTTAAACTGCTGCATGGTAAGATCGTGTTTATCAAAGATTTGTTTAAGGTGTTCTGTTGTCCAGTTGTAGGTAAATATCAGGTTGATGATTGCCCGCTGGTGTTCGCTTTTAAAACTTGTTTGCTTGATGTCTTTGTCAATACTCATACGAATACATTGCTTTAACGTAAACGGCTTGGTTCTTTAATTCGTAAGTCTCGCTTGTTCGTGTTCATCCTGACGACAATTTGCCTTTTGTCGCAAATTCGTTCATGTAAATTTTCAAGAGTATGATAAAGTAGCTGATCAGCAAAGGCCCAAAAATCAGCCCCATGAATCCAAAAAGTTTTAGCCCGACGATCACACCGAGCACGGTTACCATGGGGTGGACATTGCCTATTTTCCTCAGTAATCCGAGCCGGGTGATATAATCCACATTGCCGGTTACAACGATACTGTACACGGTAAGCCCCGTGGCGGTCAGGTTTTGGTTGATAGAATAGAGATAGATCACCAGCGGAACCCAAACGATCATTGTGCCCACCAAAGGGAAAAAGGCAAACACGCCCGTAACAAAGCCCCAGATTCCCCAGTCCTTTACCCCGAAAATCAGGTATCCGGCTGCCGCGACCAGTCCCTGCACGAAACAGATAACTGGAATGCCGATGGCATTGGCACGTATCATCAGGTCAGTTTCATTGGCTAGCTTTTCCACGTTTTCGGGCTTGAGCGGTATGATGTGGTCCAGGTATTTTTCGATCTCCTTACCACTGTACAGCAGGTAATAGAGCAGGAAGAACATCATGAGCAGGTTGGTCAAAACGTTGGCGGTACTGTTCAAAAAAGAGGGTATGTAGGCCGATACCTTACCCGCGATTGCCTGTGCATTCGCCACCGAAAACAATTTTGTCCCGGTGTAGCGTTCTATCTTATTAGAAAACACCTCGAGGCCTTTTACGACCTCCTGCTGGTTGTTCATCAGGGAACTTATCTTTGGCGTTATCAGTAGTATGCTGAAGTAAACCGGTATGGAGATGATCACCAGGCTGACGATTATGAATAATAGTGCTGTCAGGGCTTTTGGCCATGGTCTCCGGATGGTGAGGTAATAATACCATTTCCTGGAGATGATGAAAAGCGTGACTCCGCCCAAAAGACCCGGCAGGAAAATGTACAGCTGTGTGATCAGCATTATCCCGAGCATGATAATGAGCCCGAGCAAAATGATTTGCCTAAGATGGTTGTTGAAAGAATTCGGCATTGCTGAAAATTAGGCAAATAATCAGTGTCTCAAATGCGAATTCAAATTTATTTGAAGAAATTTTTTGTTCGGATTGAATGTAATTGGGTCACTGGACCGTGAAAATGATAGCAATCACAAGGATGTGGCATATTAAGAACTATCTAGTTTCCCGTATTTGGCACAAGCGGACCTTGCGCCAATAAGCGCATTATCCCTGCCACACGGAGACACCTTCGCTGCAATTCGCACAGATATCAATGTTTTTGCGGCTGTTCATCAGCTCCCTGCGAAACTGCCTGTAATTATCGTTGTGCCAGATTTCTTTAAATGATTGATTTTTCAAATTTCCCAGTTGATGCATGGCATCCTTATCAAAACAGCAAGGTACGACCAACCCATCCCAGGTGATCACATTCGCGTGCTGCATTTTCCAGCACCGGTTGGCCAACTTATTTTTGGCAGTATAGGAACCATCCGGATTTTTTTTATAACGGCTGAATTTGTCGATGGTAGGTATTAACTGGTTGGGATCATTTACATAATCATAAACCTGGGCCGTCTTGAAACGTACCTCATCCACACCCACTTCCTTTGCGAGTTTTTTTATGTCGTCTACCTGGTGCTCGTTCGGCTTAACTACAAGAAACTGGAAGAATACGAAAGGCGTTTTGCTTTTAAGCGCTTTTTTCCATTTTACGATATTCCTCGCGCCGGCTATTACCTTATCCAGGTTGCCGCCGACCCGGTATTGCCTGTAAACGTCCTGGGTTGTCCCATCTATTGAAATAATGAGCCGGTCGAGGCCGCTTTCCACGGTTCTTCGTGCCACCTCGTCATTGAGATAATGGGCGTTGGTGGAAGTTGCCGTGTAAATTCCTTTATCACTTGCATATTTCACCATCTCCAGGAAATCGGGGTTTAGAAAAGGTTCCCCCTGGAAATAAAAAATCAGGTATAATAATTCGCGGTGGATCTCATCAATGGTTTGCCGGAAGAAATCTTTTTTCAGCATTCCCGTAGGACGTGTAAAAGCCCGCAAACCGCTGGGGCATTCCGGGCAGCGGAGGTTACAACTGGTGGTGGGTTCGAAGGAGATGGAAACGGGGTAGCCCCACTGTACCGGCCTCCTTAATACCCTTGAGGTGTAAAAGCTCGCCAGTACTTTGATACCATTCCAAAACCTCCTGAAAGTCAGTTTTCGGGCAAGGTTGATGCTATCGTTCCAATTAAATTCGGGCATACCATGCAAAAATACTGGTATTTGTGGTCTTGCGCAGGAATAAACCGCCGGAAAAGAACTACCTGTCCGAATAATTGGCGGGGGCCTCCGATAGTATTGTGGCCGTTTCTACCGGCAATTCCAATTTTTTGGGCGCAAAGACCAGCTTCTTTTTCGAAAACAGTTCATAATTATTGAAGATCACGCTCAAAGTAATGAAGTTCATTACGTATGCCCGGGTTTCCGCAGGCAGGAACCTCTTGATGTCCCAAAAACTTGGCTTGGCTTTCCGGCTTTTTTTCATCGCTCTTTTCACGGCGCCCAGGCCACAATTATAACTTGCCACCACCAGGAGCCAATTATTGTCAAGACTCCGGCCCCGATCGCGTAGGTATTTGCTTGCGGTATGTGTAGCGAGCAACAAATTCTTCCGGTCATCACTTGTCTTGGGGGCTTTTTTTGAATTTAGCTCGCTATGCTGCTTCTTTTCGGCAGCGCCGCGTTGCGCTACGTAACTCATGCCATATTCCGCAGCCACCGCATCCAATATTTGCCAGTATCCCACAGCTCCCGCCCGGGATACAGCATTGCCGTCGAATGCGGACTCAAGTGCCAACAAGATCTTCAATTCGGCGGGAAGGTTGTATTTTTTTAGAATCACTGCGGTCTTAGATAAAAAATCCCTGCCTTTTTCATACATGCTGACCAGGTAATCCCTGCGCCCGTTACTAAATTTTTCTATGTATGGAAGGGCCTGCGCCTCATTGCCTTTCAGCATCTCCGGAAACTGTACATTTATTCCTGTACTAGCAATTGCCTCTGTATTAGAAGCGGCATATACTGATTTCTTTTCGGCCGAAGCCAACAGCAACTTGCCTGTACTGTCGGGGTAGGATTGTGCCTGCCCGGTATTTAAGGCTAAAGACAAACTGACAACGAGGATAAAGATCCTGGCCAATTTATTCTGTGTCGCTTTCCTGCTTAATGCCATATCTATAATTTTTTGATTATATAATGGGGAGTTTGCAAAACTAATGCCCTTAAACGTGGAATATAATCTTTTCGGCGCCAGGGGCTCGGTTTTTAACCATTCTATAACCCAAAAGGCCAAAAACCTGTTAAAATTTATCATTTTATATAGACCCTTTTTTGCACTTTTACAGTAGTGGCAAGAAAAAACAAGAAAAAATTTACCGGCACGCTTGCGTTCATTCTGTTGATGCTGGGAGTCCTGGTCTTTGCTACCTGGTATTTCACAGGATATTTCAACAGGCCCAAATTTGTCCGCTATCCTGCCTTTGGCATCGATGTCCCTGTTAATTACGCCATTCATGGTATCGATGTAAGCCGGCACCAGGCAAGTATAGACTGGAAAGTGGTTAAAGCAATGCAGATCAGGGATGTAAGGATCGGCTTTGGATTTATGAAAGCCACCGAAGGGATCGAAACCGTTGACGGCCGATTTAGAAAAAACTGGTTTGAAGCCAAAAAAGCCGGAATCCCACGCGGAGCCTACCATTTTTTTAATTCGGGCAAAAGCGGTAAAGCCCAGGCGAGAAACTTTATTGAAACCGTCAACCTGGAACCGGGGGATCTGCCACCGGTGCTGGACGTAGAACAAATCCGCGGTACAAGCGTTTTTAATCTACAGCAAAGGGTAGCGGATTGGATAGATGCCGTGGAAAAACATTATAAAGTAAAACCGATTATTTATACCAATGCTGATTTCTACGAAAATTACCTCGCGGGCAGGTTTGATGATTATCCATTATGGGTAGCGCATTACCTGGTGAAAGACAAGCCACGGATTAAAAGGAACTGGATCTTCTGGCAGCATAATGAAACGGGCCGCGTGAACGGCATCAATGCCTTCGTCGATTTTAATGTGTTTAATGGCGATAGTACTGATTTTAACAACTTGCTGCTTAAAAATTAAGCCCGGCCCATTGTGCCGTTTGGCAATTCAACTATCCACGTATTGACATGTCATGGAACCCGAAGTAAGAGCATTCCTGATAAAAATAGCACAGTCGCTTTCAATGGGATTGTTGTGGTTATTGGTTAATATGAGCCTTGGGATCTATTATGGTTTTGCGTTTTTTGAAGGCAGCCCTACACTCGGCAATTATTTGTATTACGCGGGCTTCCTTGTTTCCCTGGTCTTGCTGGTTTGGTACCTTCGAAAGAAATGGAAAGGATGGGAAGAGATAAACTACTAGTCAGCTATGGTCATTAACTGCTATGATCGGCAACGATCACCCATTCATCGTTTTCCTTGCGGAAGATCAGTGTAAATGCACCCTGGACTTCGCCAATGCTCCTCGTTAAATGCCATTTACCCACCACAAAAAAATAGATCGGAGAAAGACGCTTTACCTGCAGCAATTCAAATTGCAACTTTCCCATAGCTGCCGTATCAGGATAATTCCTTTTATAATTTTCAAGTGCTTTCGTCCATCCCCAACTCACCCCGCTTCTACCCACAAACAGTAGCGAATCATTTTTCCAGTAGGTTTGCATAAAGGCATTAATATCTCCCTTGTTCCATTCCCTTAACTGTTCATTCATGCGTTCCCTTACAGCGATTTCATCCTTGCCCGCGTCCTGGGCGGTAGACGCTAATGCGAACAATGTAAACAGTAAACCCAGCAAAATTCTCATAAGCATATTATTTTAGGGTGAAGGTAATGAATTCGAAAGGCTGGTTTCAACGTTTGGGGAACAAGCCTGGTGTTGCTCCCATCCCTAATGTTTATGATTCATGCCGGTACACTTTGTTTTTTGACATAACCGGTAATTGATAAAATGTGCGCAGATGATCAACGGAACAGCCGGGATCAAAAACCAATTCTCAAAAGGGTGAAAGAACTGTTTAAGCAATAATAATAGGAAGCCAAGGAAGAACATCAATAGTGGCATTGGAGAGCGATGGTGCCGGCTAAATCCATGCAGGAGGGAATAGGAACCAATGGCGAACGCTAAAGCAATCATCGTCCATTCAAAGAAAGTATTGTGAATAATATTAACACCAAACACGGGGAGGCTGGAGACCAAAATCGGCAGCAATGCGCAATGGATCGCGCATAGCGAGGAAGTTAAAATGCCCATTATGTCCCAATTGACTTTCGTGTCCATCTTAAAGAGAAAGCAAAGTTAGGATTTTTGCAATAACGTTGCAAGTTTTTAATATCATGTATTAATCCTCGGGCTGATTGGGTTAACTTTGCAAAATGAGCAAGAGGATCAAAAAATGGCATTTGTATGTAGGATTTTTTACCCTGTTATTCACCGGGTATTTCTTATATCTCTCCACGCAAGAGGGCTTTTCCCAGTCAGGCCTGCCGGTGATCAGCAATGTACAGCCATTTTCATTCACTAACCAGGATGGCAAAATCATTTCGGAACGGGATGTGGAAGACAAAGTTTATGTAACCGAGTTCTTTTTTACTACGTGTAAAGGCATCTGCCCAAGGATGAACGCCAATATGCGGAGGGTTTATGACGAATACAAGGCTGATAGCAATTTCATGATCCTTTCCCATACCTCTGACCCGGAAACGGATTCGGTTCCTCTACTTAAGCGATATGAACGTAAAATGGTAGACGGAAAGTTGAAAAAAAATGATAACGGCACCTATAAGATCGATTATGACAGCGCACTCGCGGCCAGGCCGGGCGAGCCCAATCACAACTGGAACTTCGTAACGGGCGACAAGCCTTCGCTATACAAGATGGCAAGGCAAAGCTATATGATAGACAACAATAAGCCGGACACATCTGCCAATGGCGCAAACGACTTTATTCATACGCAATTTTTTGCCCTGGTGGACAAGCAGGGACGGGTGCGCGAAATCTATGACGGCCTGAAGGAAGATGAAGTGCAAAAGTTATTGAAGGACATCGGTGTGCTGCTCAAAGAAAAACACCGGAACAGGAGCCTTTAATTTACAAGGAAAAAACCAGGCATGATACTCGACATATTAAAAAAGAACAAGCTAAGTGTCACAGTCGGGCGGAAAAAGATCCTGGAGTTGTTTCTAAACAGCGAGGGCGCTTTGGCCCATGCCGACATAGAAAGATCCACCGGGGAGATCTTTGATCGTGTAACGGTGTATCGCACCCTGCAAACCTTTGTCGACCGCGGCATTATACACCACATCCCCACCAGCGATAATTCAGTCCTCTACGCGCTCTGTAAAGACAATTGCGAAGCTGGCCACCACCACGACAATCATGTGCATTTTATCTGCGATGAATGTGGAAAGACGATCTGCCTGGAAGACGTGAACATACCCCAGGTCAAGCTTCCTGAAGGATTTTTACCAAAGCATTCAGAAATGGTGGTAAGCGGAATATGCGGGGATTGTAAATGATCCAGGCAACATGTGTTGCTTTTTGACTATTCTTTTCGAACGCTATCCGAAATCCTGGGCAATTGACTACGATACGGGTTGCAACTGCTCCTCCATCTCTCCTCTAACAAACTCCATTAACAGTTTTATCTGGGCCGGGGAAAAATCAAATTTCAGCCCCGCCACTTCGAACAGCTGGGGCAAGGTTTTGGTGGCTCCCAGGCTAAGGGCCTTGCAATAGTTGTCCAACGCGGATTCTTTGTCTGCCTTAAATTGCCGCCACATCCCAATGGCGCCTAGTTGCGCGATACCATATTCAATATAATAAAAGGGTATCTCGAATAAATGTAATTGCCTTTGCCAGAGATTCCCACGGTAAGTTTCCAGCCCGCTATAATCGATCACCTCATCGCTGAATTCGGCAAGCACCTCCTTCCATTTGTTCGTCCTCTCCTCTACAGAATGCGCTGGATTTTCGTATATCCAATGCTGGAATTTATCAATGGTGGCAATCCACGGAAATATGGTGATCACCCGTTGTAACTCGTATTCCCGGGCTCTTTTCAGGTTAGCCGCATCGGGGAAGAAGCTGTCCCAATGCTCCATGCTGAAAAGCTCCATTGCCATGCTGGCCACCTCTGCGATCTCCATCGGATATTCTTTAAAGCCAGTAAGCGGCAGTGGGTGAGCCAGGAAGGAATGCACAGCATGGCCGCCTTCATGTACCATGGTGATCAGGTCCTGCATCTGCCCTACCGCATTCATGAAAATAAAAGGGGCGCCACTCTCTGCAAGAGGGCAATTATACCCCCCGGGAGCCTTGCCACGTCTACTTTCGAGGTCAAGGTGATTGAGTGCATTCATCTTTTGGAGGCATTCACCAAAAAACGGCCGTAGCCTTGAGAAACATTCAATGGATTTGTCGATCAGTTCCTCCCCGGATTTGAATGGTTGCAAGGCAGGAATATCCGGTGCTTCTGCTTCGATGTCCCAGGGCCTTAGTGTTTCCAGTCCAAGGGTTTCTTTTTTCTTCTCGTAGATGAGGTTAACCAGCGGTAGCACGTGCTTTTTAACCGCCTCGTGAAACGCAAAGCAATCCTCTTTTGCGTAATCAAAACGGCCAAGTTCTTTGAACCTGTAGTCACGGTAATTCGAAAAGCCGGCATTCAAAGCCTCGGTGTTGCGCTTTCCCAGTAAATTATCAAATAAGCCATTAAGCTCGTCTTTGTCGGCCAGCCTTCTCTCCTGTATTTTCCGGTAGGCTTCCTCACGAAGGTTCCTGTCATGGCTCTCGAGGAATTTGGTCGCTTGTTGCAGGGTATATTCTTGCTCATTGATATTGACCGTCATCTTTCCCGAGATAATGCCAAATTGTTGCTGTAGCACCGCCAACTCCGCCTGTATGGGAATATTCTGTTCCCTGAACAGGTCTATGCTCTTTCTCAATGAACGGAAATACGTAAAATATTTTGATTGATCCAGTTCCGGGGCCAGGTGGTGGTTAAGAAGTTTTTTATTCAGCGCATCAGCGTATGGCTGTATCCTGGGTTGGATCTCAAGGCAATAAAAGTTGAAGGCTTCCTCTAGCGCCTTATTCTCTGTGTCGCAGGTCATCCTGATCTGGCGCCAGCATGCGTCCTCACTCACTACCGCTTCAAGTTCGCTCAGATCCGCCAGCCATTGCTCCAGTTCCTCGCTGCTTTTGATATCTCTTTCCAAAAGGTCCTTAAAGAATGGCTCAAGGTTTTGCCAGTCCGTGACTGTGAAATCCGCAGGAATAAAATGGCGGGTGATCTTTTGTATGTCAGCAGTGTACATGAAAATATTTTATACGGTAATGGGTTTGGCGGCCTGAATCCGCTTGTTTGCCAGGGAACCGGGCTCACCAAGTGCCAGCGGACTGAAGCCAGCGGACCTCGAAAATTATTCAAACATGCCTTAAGCCTGGCTTGTTGCCAAACAGTCCTAGGCCATTTTCCTGGGAGAGTTTATTTTTTTTGGAGGAGCGGCCCTGACAGCACCCTGTTTGCTTTCATTGGCTTTTGCCTTGGGTGTGGTCACATCGTGTGACGGGCCTTCTGTATCGTGGTTTTCAGACAGTTTGATCTCTACGCCATTGGTGTTTAACAGGTTTAGCCATTTCACCATCTTCTTCATATCACTACCGTAAACCCTTTCGAAATCCATTTCCGGGTATACTTTTTCGAAATAGGTCCTGATCGTATTTGCATCTGCTGTAGCATCGGGCAATGGCTCGCTACTCGCTTTCATTGCAGTAAAAACGTCCACCAGGTTTACGTTATCGCTTTTTGTGAACACCTCGATGCTCTCCAGGTGTGAAAAGTTATGCAGCCGGGTGCTGACAAATTTGGTGCTTTTGTCCTCCAATGATCTCACTACACCCCCATCCGCCTTCGAGGACAACAATTCGTACAGCCCTCCCAGGCCGGTTACCGAAACTAATCTGTTATAATCCATACCATCTTATTTTAGGGCTGCAAGTTAGATAAAAAAGCAAAATTGATGAGAAATTTAACCGTGGATATCACCTTGGTGCAGGCGAGCGAAAAAGCTTAAGGGGGTTTCTGTGCTAGCGATGGCCATTGATCTGTTCGAACAAGGTTTGAACATCTTCCATACGGAACAACTGGGTGCCATGGTTCATCGTGGCGGCAGTACCGCAGGCCACGCCGAAATTGATCACTTGTTGCAGGTGCTGTTGCTGCTGCAGCATATAAACGATGCCCGCGACCATGCTGTCGCCCGCACCAACCGTGCTCATCTTAGGCACTTCAGGGGCGGCGGCATAATATTTCTTTTCGCCCGATACCAGCCATGCCCCATCCGGTCCCATAGATACCGCCACCAATTCTGCAAATCCGTCCTGTACTGCCTGTTGCGCAGCATCCGGCACTTCATCCTTGTCAAGTTGTGGTATACTGAGCATTTTACACAGTTCCGAAATGTTCGGCTTTATTAAGAATGCATGCTTTCCCTTCAGCGCCTGTAAAGCCGGGCCGGATGTATCCACAATGCATTTCGCACCCACCGCCAACGCGGTTTTTACGATCAGGCCATAAAAATAGTCAGGGAGGCCAGGTGGCAGGCTGCCGCTCGATACTACATATTCCGGGCTGAAAGAACGTATGTCTTCTATGAGATCTTTAACTACCTTTTCTCCAATCATTCTTCCCGGGAATGTAAACCTGAGCTGCGTGTTTGTTTCTGTTTCGAGCACTACCCAGTTCTCCCTGGTTTCTTCGAAAGAGTTGATGGAATGAAAAAGGATCCCCTCCTTAGCGAGTAATCCCTTCAGCATCTCCCCGTTGTGCCCGCCAGCCGGAAACAGGGCCACCGAGCCAAGGTTAAGCTTTTTCAAGGCCTTGCTTACATTGATGCCTCCTCCGCCCGGTTCATTTAAAACCTCTGCACACCGCTGCTTCGACTCGGCTTTGATACGGCCCGTCGTGGTGCTTTTATCGATCGCCGGGTTCAGCGTCACGGTCAATACTGGGCTGTTGTTCATTTACTGGATTGTAGGATGATCAATGGATGGCTTCTGTATCCGGCGCTTCCTAAAAAACCTGGGCAGGGGGCGAGCTATCGAAGGCGCCTGGCCCTCCTTTTGTTTTTATCCACTAGCACTACTGAAATTACAGCATAGTTTCTTCAATGAGCCAAAAAAGTTTTCGGGTACACGCCCCCCTCCACGTTAGCCGGCCAAACCCAATGCGCCTGTTTTGTCAACATTTGGCGTCCTATCGTTTAGTAAACATACTTTATGATTAAACTTTTCAGTGCATTCCTGTTTTTCAATTGCTGCGCCCTTACGACGGCTGCGCAAAGCTCCGGTGTCAAAGGATCGGTGAAGGATGATATTGACCATTCGGCGGTGCCCGGGGCTACAGTTTTGATCTACCAGAAGACCGATTCACTGAGAAAGGAGATCAAAAGCACGGTAACGAACGCCGCCGGCGGCTTCGAACTGGGCGGCCTTGAAAATGACAGCTTCGTGGTTGAAATCAGTTCTGTCGGGTACGAAAAAAAGAAAGCTGCAGTCACTACCAATGGTGGAATTGAAGATCTCGGCACCATAAGCCTTATTAAAAAAGGCACCCAGCTGCAGGATGTAACAGTGATATCCCAGGCTCCCCCGGTGATTCAAAAAGGAGATACTTCCCAGTTTAGCGCCAGCCAGTTTAAGGTAAACCCCGACGCCACTACAGAGGACCTTATAAAGAAAATGCCGGGGATAACGGTTGATAAAAGTGGAACCGTGACCGCGCAGGGCGAGCAGGTAAGAAAAGTGACCATTGACGGCAAGGACTTTTTTGGTGACGATGCTTCTGCCGCCCTCAAGAACCTGCCTTCAGAGGTAGTTGATAAGATCCAGGTCTTTGACCGGTTGAGCGACCAGGCACAGCTTACGGGCTTTGATGACGGCAATTCCGTACGGGCTATCAACGTGGTCACCAAGACGGGGATCCGGAACGGGCAATTTGGACGTGTATATGCCGGCTACGGTACTGACGAGCGCTATGCGGCTGGCGGTAACGTAAGCTTCTTCAAGGGAGACAGGCGCATTTCGGTAGTTGGCAATTTTAATAATGTGAACCAGCAAAATTTTGGATCCCAGGATTTGCTGGGCCTTACCGGCGGTGGCGGCGGCCGCGGTGGCGGCGGACGTGGCGGTGGAGGATCTGATAATTTTACGGTGGGTCAATCCAATGGTATCAGCAAGACCAATGCGCTCGGCATCAATTATGGTGATCAATGGGGAAAGAAAATATCAGTAACAGGCAGCTATTTTTATAATAACAGCAAGAACGTGAACAGTTCGCTGGTAAGTACGGAAACATTGGGCGAGCCTAAACAATATTCCTTTCAGCAGTCAGATGCGATCACCGCGAATACCAATCACCGCATCAACCTTAGGCTTGAATATAAGATAGATTCCAACAACTCCATCTTTGTTATTCCCAGCATCAATTTACAAAGCAACAATTCTGCTACCACCTCCGGTTTACAGACACTCAATGCAATGAGAGATTCGGTCAACCGTTCGATTTCAAATGGGATTTCCGACAGGGATGGGTACAATATCAGGAACAATGTGATGTACCGGCATTCATTTCCTAAAAAAGGTCGTACCATTTCCGTTGGGTTCAATACGATCTATACAAAGAATGACGGCAGTTCCACGATTGACGCGCTTTATCGCTTTTATGACAGCGTAGGAACATACGATTATGACTCTGTACAAAACCAGCTATGGGATAATAACACCAACGGTCATACGATCGGCGCCAATCTTGCCTACACGGAACCAATAGGAAAGAAAGGGCAAATACAGTTAAATTATACGCCCTCTATCCAGGAAAACAAGGCGGATCAGCAGGCCTTTCATTTTGATGGCGTCAAATATTCTGAATTCGATTCTTCTTTATCCAACAGGTTTGACAATACCATTACGACGAATAATGCCGGCATCAGCTACCGGCGCGGGCAAAGCAGGGATGAGCAACTTTCTTTCGGGATAAACTACCAGCATTCTAAATTGGAGAGCGACCGGTTTTTCCCGACTCGCGGCAGCCTGGATCAAAATTTTTCAAACCTGCTACCGAGTGCCATGTATAGAAAGAAATTGTCGGCGACCAGCAATATTCGCGTTTTTTACCGGGCATCCACCAATTTTCCGACCGTAAATCAACTGCAGGATGTCGTGAATCTCAGCAACCCATTGAGAGTGAGCAGTGGTAATCCCGCCCTGAAGCAATCCTATACAAATTTGCTTTCAGCCCGGTATACCTTTACTAACTCCAAGACCAGCCGGAGCTTTTTTGCGAATATTTTCTTGCAAACAGCAGCCGATTATATTTCAAATGCCACCTATATAGCCGCGAGTGATTCGGTCATACAGCAAAACATCATACTTAAACAGGGATCGCAGTTGACTAAACCGGTAAACCTGGACGGGTATAAAAACCTGCGCACTTTTTTTACCTATAGTATGCCTGTTAAGCCGCTAAAAACAACAGTTAATATAAATACCGGGTTCATGTACTCCCGGCTGCCCGGCTTAACCAATTACGTTCCCACCGTCACCAATAATTACGTGTACAATGCAGGCATCGTATTGGCAAGCAACATTAGTGAATACGTGGATTTTAACCTGTCGTATAACGCCAATATCAATAATGCGATAACAACCTCCAATAATACCACCACGAATAATTACGTTAACCAGGTGGTAGGGTTGCAGTTAAACCTGTTGAGCAAGAGCGGTTGGTTCGTTCAGAACGACGTGAACGCCCAGTCATATACCGGTTTGACGCCAGGCTTCAATCAAAATTTCTGGTTGTGGAATGCGGCTATCGGGAAAAAGTTCCTTAAAAAACAGGCGGGGGAACTTAAATTATCGGTATTCGACCTCCTCAAACAAAACCGGAGTGTCGTTAGAACAGTGACAGGGGCCTATATCGAGGATTCGCAAAGCAAGGTGCTCCAACAATATTTTATGCTCACTTTTACCTATAGCCTGAAAAATTTTGGTGTGGCCTCGCGGTCATTCAACGGAAGACCTGACCAAAATGGCGAGCGAATGAGAGAAGGACCCGGGCGGGAAAGGCCCGGCCAAATGAATCCCTCATTTTAGTTACTTTTAGATTGGATTTAATAAAATCGTGCGTGAACCAATCTCAAGCATTAATAACTAAATTAAAGCAGGGGGATCAGTCTGGATTTTCTACGGTAATGGACCTATACCAGGATATGGTATATAATACCGCCATCAGTATCGTACAAAATGCGGATGACGCGGATGACATCACGCAGGAGGTTTTTTTACAGGTTTACCTTTCCATTAAGGATTTTAAGGGTGAATCTAAATTATCCACCTGGCTTTACCGGATCACCATTTCGAAAGCGCTGGATCATGAAAAAAAGAAGAAAAGAAAAAAAAGATTTGGATTGGTACAGAGCATTTTTTCTATTGAAGACAGTGACCGGGACCATGCCGTGGAATTCAACCACCCTGGTGTGCAATTAGAAAAAAAAGAGAAGGCCGCCGAATTATTCAGGGCCTTAAAGCAGCTGCCGGAAAAGCAGCGGGTGGCCTTTACACTTCACAAAATAGAAGGCCAGAGCTACCAGGAAGTGGCAGAGATCATGAACACTAGCCTTTATGCCGTAGAATCCCTGATGGGAAGGGCAAAGGTGAACTTGAAGAAACGATTATCGCAGTATTATGAAGAAAAACTTTCAGAAAAATAAATAACCTGTTATGGATAACAAAGATCATATAGATAAAATGGTTGACGAGGCATTGAACAGCTTTGATAATATCCAAAGGGCATCGCCGGCCCCTTACCTGCTTACCCGTATTCGGGCCAGGCTAAGTGATAATAGGCAAAATACCTGGGAACGGTTGGTTGCGTTGATAGGCAGGCCGGCTTTTGCGATACCGGGCTTGCTAATGCTGATATTCATAAATGTGGCTGTGGTCCTATTCAACCGTTCGGCATCTTTCAATACCGAGCAATTAAACCCCGCGGCAGATGAGTTCTCCCTTACTGTAGCGACTATTTATGACATTGAAAATTCGGAATCAGAATGATAAACGATCAAAACAGGCATAAGGTCTTCCTGGTGATCATCGCTGTATTGTTACTGACCAATATCGGCATGCTTGTATTTTCACTACAGGGTAAAGAAACACGGAAGCAGGTGGACCAGCCGGACAAGAAGGCTTTTATCGTAAACCTGCTTAAGGAGGAGATTGGCTTCGATCAACAGCAATTATCCGTGTACGACACGCTCAGCAACCAGCACAGGGAAAAAATGGGGAAGCTTTTTGAGCAATTAAGAAAAAAGAAGGCAGAAAAATTCAGCCAGCTCGCGGCCGCTGATTTTGCTGATTCCGCGATTGCCCGTGCTGCCAGGGAGTCGGCGGCATCCCAGGAAATGATCGATATAAGCATGTATCATCACTGTAAAAATATCCGCCAGCTTTGTTCGCCTGCGCAAAGGCCAAAATTTGACTCCTTGTTCGTGAAAATATTCAATTGGAGAGAGGAATTGAAAAAAAGAAATATAAAATAAAAAAAACGCCGGTTTCTTTTAAGAACGTCGTCAAATGTATATGATTCGCTAAATGTTGTTGAGATAATTAGCGAGAATCCTGGACTCTATGATCTGGTTTTGCGATGCCCATGGGCTCATTGGCATGGGCATCGTTAAAAAATAAAAGGTTAGGTTTTGGTAAAGTTAGCCCTGCTTCTGCGGGGCTTCTTTTATTTAAGATCAATTGTCGTGGTATATACATCCCGTGGTATGTTCGCGGAGGTGACTGGTGGACACCAGCCACGGGCTATCCCCAACCGCCGCCTGTGTCTTCACTCACCACGGCGGTAATGACGCTCCTCAACCAGCCATCCATTCCTTGAATGCCGCTACATTCTCCTGGCTGATCACGATTTCTTCTTTTACCGCCGGGGCGAGTTCCAGCAAAAGTTTGCTTTTTGGAATGAGTTTTATTCTTTTGACGGCACTGATATTTACCAGGTATTTGCGGTTGGCACGAAAGAACTGGGTAGGGTCCAGGTCCTTTTCCATATCTGCCAACGACTTATCGAGAATGAATTTTTGGTTCGCACTATCGACCATGCATACCAGCTTATGTGTGGCATAAAAATAGGCGATGTCTTCCGTTTTGATAGTGATGTAATCTGATCCCCTTTTTACGAGGTGCCGCTTTTTGTATTTTTCGTGCCGGGGCGCATGCTGCCATTGAAGCAACTGGCTGAAATTTGCAGAAAAATATTGCTTTAACGCCTGATACTTTTTTAAGGCTGTTTCCAGTTTATCCTGCCTGATGGGCTTAAGCAGGTAATCTATGCTGTTGTATTCAAAAGCTTCCTGCCAGTACTCATCATAAGCCGTGGTAAAAATGATGGGACAATCAACCGGGCACCGCTCAAATATTTTGAAAGAAGTTCCATCGGTTAATTCAATATCCATAAAGATCAAGGCGGGTACCGGATGGTTCAGCAACCAGTCCACGGAAGTCTCAACGCTTCCAAGGATGGCGATCACTTCTATGTCGCTGTCGTAGGCGCGGATCGCCTGTTTCAGCTTTTCAGCTGCCGGTTTCTCGTCTTCGATAATTACGACTTTCATTTGCAATTACTCGATTTTCAACAATGGAAGATAAACAATGAATTGGTCTCCCTCTTCCACGATCACCAGTTCTCTATCCGTGATAAGCTCATACCTTTCTCCTAAATTCCGCAGCCCGATCCTCGAGGAAGATCTGCGAAGTTCCTTGCGTCTTTTTACATTCGAGACGATCAGTTGCTGGCCCTCCAAATAGATCTCTATTTTCAATGGCATTTCATCCGAAAATTCATTGTGCTTAATGGCATTCTCCACCAGTACCTGAAGGGAGATCGGTGGAATGAGGTACTGTTCCCGGGCGACATCCTGTACGTTAAGGTTCATCACAACTGCGTTTTCAAAACGGATCTTCAGCAGGGAAAAATAGTCTTCCAGGAATATTATTTCCTCCCTTAACAACACAAGCCCCCTGGCTTTGTTTTGAAGGATATACCTGTAAACATCGGCAAGATTGTCGTTAAAGCGTTTTGCCTTGCCCGGTGCCCTTTCGATCAGGTGACTCAGGGTATTCAGAGAATTGAAAATAAAATGAGGATCGATCTGGTTCTTCAGCGCCTCCAGTTCCGCTTCGGCGCGTGCCCTTTCCAATTGTTCCTTGTTGATCCTGTCCGCGGCAATATCCCTGACCGCAAAAACCGTTTCATACACATTGACCAGGAAAAAAACAGCGAAGGTGATGATGATAGCAGATAGTTTTATCACTTGCCAGTCGATGTTGCCGTTAAGGAAAATATGGTACCAGGCCACCAGCATCAGCACGCTTACGGGGATGCAATAGAACGGTATGGTAATGACCAGGGCCAGCGCCTTTTTTATCGGCTTGTTGATCCAGTCAAAATAACTCCTGAGTGTAAACAGCAAAAACCTCGATCCTTCATAAATGATGAGCGCCACCAGTATGGTGTATATATAGCTGAACTTGATCTGCCAATTGGTGAAATCCTGGTGGGGAACCATCTTCGTGATCAGTGGAATGCCTATACCAAACAGCGGCACCAGCAGCACCCTGATACCGATGTCGTCGAGTTTCTCCCGGCTGCTCCCTCGCCCGGTCCTGGTAATTTTCAGCTTCATCGCCATTATTTCCGGCATTGGTGATTAGCGGCTTGCATTTGTAAAGTTTATAAAATAGTTTGTAATCACTATACATTTTAAATCAACTATCATGGATTCAACATCACTGAATTGGCTGGCCATACTTGCAGCCGGTATTTCAGCATTTGTGTTAGGCGGAGTTTGGTATTCTCCTGCTTTGTTTGGCAATGCCTGGATGAAGGAAAATAACCTTAGCGAGGAAACAATAAAAAAAGGAAATATGGTTAAAATATTCGGGATAGCCTTTATCCTTTCGCTGATCATGGCGGCCAACCTGGGAATGTACCTTGCAGATTCACCCTCCGGCTGTCCGGATAATTGTGGACAAAGAACCGATGTAAGGTGGGGTGCCATTGCGGGATTTCTTGCCGGGATATGGGTATTCTGTGCAGTAGCCATGCATGGGTTATTTGAACACCGGAGCTGGAAACTCATTTGCATCAATGGTGGCTATAGCGTGATTGGCTTAACCCTGATGGGCGCGATCATTGGACTTTGGCGATAGTCCAGGGAAAGCTTGCACCTTAAAAACAAATTAATTATTTTACCTTTCGATAAGTAGCTTGCCAGGGGCTAAAATGAATCATCAACGTCGATTATCAACCTTAAATAAAAACACTTATTATGGACAATGCAATCAGTTGGTTTGAGATCCCGGCAACAGACCTGGACCGTGCACAAAAATTTTATGAAACAGTTTTTGGCATCACGATGATACCAATGGACCTGCAGGAAATTAAAATGCGCATGTTCCCGATAGATGATCCGATGAAAGGCATAGGAGGTGCCGTGGTGGACAGTGGTGGATTTCATAAACCTTCTGCCTCCGATGGACCCCTGATCTATTTAAATGGGAACCCCGATCTCCAGTTGGTGTTGGATAAAGTGCCCGCGGCGGGCGGTACAGTGGCACTACCTAAAACGGAGATCACACCGGAATACGGCTTTATGGCGGTGATCATCGACACAGAGGGTAATCGCATCGGCTTGCATTCCATACCTCAATAATTTTGTCTGTGGCTAATAAAACAGTTGCTATGAACGGTTACGACTGGACCTGTTTTACCGTACGGATAAATATTAATCGCAGCATCGCCGATATTTATGGAATGTGGAACACTCCTGCTGCCATAGAAAACTGGTTTTTACGAAGCTGTGAAATAAAAAAGAACGGGCTATTAAGAAATGGCACCAGTCCGATCGCGGCCGGGGACGAATACAGCTGGCGCTGGCACGGTTATCCCGATGAAGTAGTGGAGCACGGAGAAATACTGGAAGCTAATGGAACCGACCTGCTCAGGTTCACGTTTGGGCAGGAAGATGGGAAACCCATGGTTTGTACGGTAAAGATCTATCCGGCGGAAGGAGAAAACCTTTGCGAAATAACGCAAGAAAACATTCCCGACAATGAGAAGGGAAAAAGCTTTTATCATATCGGCTGTATGGCCGGATGGTCATTTTATTTAGCCAATATGAAGAGTATCCTGGAAGGTGGGATCGATCTCAGGAACAGGAACGAAAAATTGACTAAAATGATCAATGCTTAAACTACTTTAATCATGCAATCAAAAGCAGGATCGATCGGGGAATATATCAACGAGCTTCCGGATGCTAAAAAGATAAAGTTTTATGGCCTACAATGAAAAGCTTGCAGAGCGGGTAAGGGAGATGATCGGGAATTCTGGTAAAAAATTCGAAGAGAAAAAAATGTTTGGCGGGATATGTTTTATGGTAAATGATAAAATGTGCGCAGGCGTGGACAAAGACCAGTTGATGGTTCGTCTCGACCCGGGGCTGGTTGAGCAGGTGGTAGAAATGGAAGGCTGTTCACAGATGGAAATGGCCGGAAAACCGATGAAAGGCTTCGTATGGGTGGAAGGGGGCGCTCTGGGCACAAAAACTAAACTTCAGTACTGGCTTGACCTGGCGTTGGATTACAACCCGGTGGCCAAAACTTCAAAAAAGAAAAAGAAAAAGAAATGAACCGATATTTTTTCCTGGCGCTTCTGTTCGTCACAGCCACAGCTTTTATTCAATCTCACCACTTTAAGAACGAGGTATTTGAAAGGCTTTACAAACTGGAGGGAAAGTGGATCATGAAGACAAAAAAAGGTGCGGTCGGCGAGGAATGGACAAAGGTCAACAAAGATTACCTGCAAAACCGTGGCTATATGATCCGTGGTAACGACACCATTGTCACGGAAAGGGTTGCATTGACGAATACAGGAACCGGCATATTCTATACTTCCACGGTAGCCGATCAAAATGATCAGAAACCGGTAGCGTTCCGGTTAACCTCCTCTGAAAATGATGTGTTTGTATTTGAGAACGCACAACATGATTACCCCAAAAGGATCAGTTACCAAATGATCAATAAGGATTCATTGAATGCCTGGATCGACGATGGCAAACCGGTACCGGAAAAGACATCCAGGTTTAGCTACCGGAGGCAGGAATAATGATAATGTTAGCGTCGCATCAGGCGCACTCCGTCCTTGTCTCCGGGTTACTACTCTCCAAATTTCATACTGATGCAAAAAACAAAAGCATCTTTCGACACTCGTTGCTGTTTATATTTTTAATAATAATTTGCTTTTAGTAATCAGAGAAGAGGTAGTATATTTTACGATTTCCATAAAAGGAAGATGTTTATATTTTATGGATGGACTTTGATTTAAGCTGGTTTAGTAACGAGCGGACAGGGACGAAGTCCCGCGCCTGGTATTCTACGCGCAAGCTTATTCCTGCCCTATCTCCTCCAGTACCTGCTCCAGCCTTTCCTTTAATGTTTCGAACTTTGTATAGCCGCGAGCCAACAAATGGAATTTGGTGTCGCTGAGTTGCAACAATACGGCCGGGTAACCGCTGACTTGTAATCGTCTGCAAAGCGAAAACTCATCGTGCGCCCTTTCTTTAAACGTTTCGGATTTGAGCATGGGCATGAAAACCTCCGGTTGAATAGAATATCGATCCAATAAATGCAGGTATGATTCATCATCGTCGAGATCCCTGCCTTCAAAATGAAGCGCATATTGCATGTCGCTGGCAAAGTCTATCTGCCGCCCAGGGTAAAAATGCTTAAAAACACAAAGGGCAATGGCGGGCTTTTCCGAAGAAGGGTACCAGTCGCTCAGGTCGGGATTGTTGATGTGCCAAAGATAATCCGCGCCAAACTTTACCCCCGTGTATTCCTCCACCTGCGGGTATTCCTTTTGAATGTAGGCGGCCATCAGGCCGATGTGCTTCGGCTTTTCAGAAATGATCATTCCCCCGCTTAGTACTTCCAGGTCCACCCGGTCACCGAATGCCGCATTAATCCTTTTCATTACCGGGCTAAACGCATAACACCAACCACAGTAAGCGTCGTAACAATAAAATAACATGGGTTTGGACATGCGGCAAAGTTCCGGTATTTTTTTGGCAATCCAGTTCCGGCGCCCCGGGTGGCCGCCTGCTTCGCCGGTAAAACTTCCAGCATTTTATGATTTACTTAGTCGAGTAGAAATTATATTTCAACTCAATCCTCTCTTCCTGCTAACCAGCTGTAAACAGAATGGATGACCAACCCTAAAATATTTTTGCCCTACTAATCAATAACCTAATTATTCCGTTCTCAAACTTTTAACCGGGTTAGCAACTGCTGCCCTTATCGCCTGGAAACTAATGGTTGTCATGGCAATGATCAATGCGATGAACGCCGACAGGATAAATACCCACCAGCTGATATTCACCCGATAGGCAAAATCTTCGAGCCATTTTTGCATCGAAAACCATGCCACCGGGAAGGCGATCAAAGAGGAGATGAGCACCAGCTTCAAAAAATCTTTGGACAACATTATTACAATACTTTGGACACTGGCCCCCAATACTTTCCTGATGCCAATTTCTTTTAGTCGTTGTTCAGCGGCATAAGTAGTGAGCCCAAACAAACCTAAGCCTGCAATGAAGATCGCCAGCAGCGCTATTGAAACAAAAATGGTCTGTCTTATCTTATCATCTATATAAAAAAGATCCCATTGCTTGTCCAGGAAATGATATTCGAACAGGTGATTTTGATCAATGCCCTGCAAAATCTTATTCATCTTCTTCAGCGAGGTACTGATATCTCCTCCATTAAGTCTTGCAGTGATATAATCTATACTATGTACCGGATTATTGTGGTAGCCGAGCACCATCGGCGCAAGCGGGTCATGCAAGGATTGAAAATTGAAATCTTTTACGATGCCCGCTACGGACACGATAAAGGGCTGGTCAAGGACTGAAAAATCTCCGCCAAAGCTGGCGGAAGGAATGGTGATCAGTTGCCCCGCGGCTTCTTTAATTTCTAAAACTCTTGCTGCAGTTTCATTGATGAGCACAGCGGATGAATCGAGCCCGCCAACGCCACGAAAATTCCTGCCATTAACCAGTCCAATATGGTATGTTTCCAGGAAATGATCATCCACTCCCAAAAAATACATATCAGTAGCAGCCGCTGCATTTCCTTCCCTGACTTTTACAAGGGGAATAGCTTTCCATTCTCCCGGTACCCTGGAGGTTACCGACACCGCTGATATCCCTGATAATTTTTGAAATTCGTTTTTGATTGTCTCCGCGGCCCTGCGGATCTTCCCGCTGTTGATATCAATAACAAGGAGTTGTTCCTTATTGAATCCCATGTCCTTTTTACTGATAAATTTCATTTGCTGGTAAACGATAATGGTAGCTGCGATCAGGATGATGGAAAGTGTAAACTGGAATATTACCAGGGAGCGGCGAAGGGAAATATTCCACCAGCCCGGCTGAATTTTGTTTTTAAGTAATGATAAAGGTTTCAGGCCAGACTGAAACAAGGCCGGGTAAAAGCCGGATAATAGGCTGACCATACATACGACCAGCAGCATCCCCATCCAAATACGGTAATCTGAACTTATTCCCAGCACCAGGCGCTTCCCTGTAAAATTGTTGAATGGCGGCAGCAGAATATTGGTCAGGGCAATGGCAAGAACAACAGAAAGCACCGTAACCAGGAAAGCTTCCGAAAGGAACTGGTTAAAAAGACTTTGCCTGGATGCGCCTGCTACTTTGCGTACAGCGATCTCTTTCGTTCTGTTGGTAAACCGCGCTGTGGCAAGATTCATATAATTGATGCAGGCTATAAAAAGCACAAAAAATCCTATTATAAAGAAGACATAGATATAAGCTATATTTCCCTTCCTGCCTGAATAACCCTCAATATCCCCGGAGTAAAAATGAATGTCCTTCAATGACTGTAACTCCAAACTGCTTTTCATTCCCGAAATATTTTTATAATTGGCGGCTACCAACTGGTCCAGTTTTGCACTCACCAATCGTGAAGCTGCATTGTCCTTCAATAAAAAATAAGTGGAAAAAATGCCGGAGTTCCAGTCCGAACCCACGAACTTTTTATACTCATCGTCGGCAACCAGGGTTGATTCCGAAAATACAAGGTTAAAGGAGATGCTTGAATTGACAGGGAAATTTTTTAACACCCCGGTAATTTTGAAAGGGATGGTGTCCCTGTCCATCCTCAACGCTTTACCTTCGACCCTGGTGGTACCAAAAAATTTAATGGCCGTTTCTTCAGTTAGGATGACTGAATGTGGCGCCGACAAGGCGGTGTTGCGGTCACCTTGTACAAGCGCAAAATCAAAGATTGACAGGAACCCGGGATCGCCGACAATAAAATCCTCATATAAAACCTCGTTGTTTTCGGCAGCCCTAATATTTACCCGCCCATAGATGGACAGGCGGGCTACATTCTCTACTTCAGGAAACGCCATTTTTGCCCGTTCTGATACCTGGTACCCTGCACCCGTTGACCTGGTCTTTTTTCCTTCAGGAGATGTCCTTTGATCAACCACCCGGTAAATATTCCCTGCATTTTTATGAAACCTGTCAAAGGTTAATTCGTCGAATATGTACAATGCGATCAGCAAGAAACTTGTTATGCCGATCGTCAGCCCGGTAATATTGATAAAAGAAAAAACCTTTGTCTTTCTCATGTTGCGCCAGGCGATCTTCAAGTAATTTTTTATCATAATTTTATATTGACCGGGTTCTTATTTCAACAGGCTCAGATGCCTGGAGAAACGTAAGCCATTAAAGATCGATGGACTGGCCTGCAGGAAGTCAGAAGCCAGGCGGCGCTTCATTGCGTGGCAACACGCTATTTCGGGAACGGCCCCTTATCGATGTTTGGTATGATGCGGAGCGCATTCTTGTAATAGACCTTCTTAAGAATATCGTCAGTTAACGAGAGGCCGTACATCCTCCAGAAAGCATGGTATTTTTTATGGTAAGGGAAGTATTCATCTGCAGTCTCGAGCACACGAAAATAGGTCTTGTACTCCTCGGGCGCCCAACTGTCTTTACCAAAAAGGATCCTGTCCTGGTATTTCGTGAAGAACTGCCTGGCCATTTGTGGTTGCCTGCCAAGTTCCGCGATCACTGCTCCAAATTCTACCACTACGTTCGGCAACTCGTCCAACAGACTTGCCAGTTTTGCAAGATCATTTGCATACCAGCCGAAATGTGCGGCGATGAATGTGGTACCGGGATGTTTGCGAAAAATACGGTGTTGTTCTTCTATCAGTGTTTCCCAAGGTACGGGGTTGTCGGCTCCGCGTTTCCGGTTGGGATGGGTCACAATCTCCATCCAGCGTTCATTGTGCTCATCAACTTCGTCCCAAAAAGATTTTGGGTCCGCGGTATGAATGAGCACGGGGATCTTTAGCTCACCGCATTTCTTCCAAATTGGGTCCAGCCGCGGATCATCAACGGGTACACGCCTGCCTTCATTGTCTTTTACCGAAAAGCCGAGGTTCTTGAATATTTTTAAACCATTGGCGCCATTGCGCACATCCTGCTCGAGTTGATTCACGGTCTTTTCCGACCAACCATTTTCCCCGATGCCCTTGAACTCAATGTTCGCGAATACGATGAAACGTTGGGGATAATGTGTTTTTATATTGCGTGCGGCACGAACAATATTATCCCCGCTCCCACCGCTCAGGTTTACCATAACCGTCATATTCAGGGAATCCATATCCCTTACCAATACGGAGAGATCGCCACCGGGCATATCCCACTGGTGGTTGTGAACATCTATAAAGGGAAATTTAGCCCGGGGCACAATGTGTTCCGGAACTACCAGGGTGGAAACCGGATCGTATTTTTCAAAATCCATGTTCCGGCTGGAGGCCTGCCCACTCAGGGCAGCCGTATAACCGATCAGTGCTACCGTTAATACGAAAACAATTTTCATACAGTGAAATGAATTAATGATTCTTAGCAGATTTTATCAGGTTGCCACCCCCATTTAATTTAATGTGCCTCCAGCCAATTCACTCCTACACCCACCTCCGCATCTGTAGGAACTCCGTTCGGCAGCGACAATGCTGTTTGCATACAATTTAATATCAGGGGTTTGATCAGTTCCAGTTCATCCTTGTGCGCGTCAAACACCAATTCATCATGTACCTGCAAAAGCATTTTGGATTTCAGTTTTCGGCGGCTAAACTCCTGGTGGATCTTTATCATAGCGAGCTTTATCATGTCGGCTGCAGAGCCCTGGATGGGAGAATTTATGGCATTGCGTTCAGCAAAGCCGCGCACGGTGAAGTTAACAGAATTGATGTCTTTCAGCCAACGCTTTCGTCCCATCAGGGTTTGCACATACCCGTACTCCTTGGCCTGGTTAATGGTGTTATCCATGTATCGCTGAATATTAGGGAATTGCATTTTGTAATTATCAATGATCTCCCTGGCCTCTGACCTCGGAATGCCCAGGTTTTCCGCCAGGCCAAAAGCCCCCTGTCCATAAATGATCCCGAAATTCACACTCTTAGCCTTATACCGCATTTCTTTTGTCACTGCAGATTCATCCACGCCAAACACTTTTGCCGCCGTAGCCGTATGTATGTCCTTGCCCTGCCTAAAGGCCTCGCACATATTTGTATCCCCGCTTACCGCTGCCACTATGCGCAATTCGATCTGTGAATAGTCCGCGGAAACAAGCAGGTATTCTTCATTCCGGGGTAAAAAGGCTTTCCTGATCTCCCTTCCGCGTTCCGTCCTCACGGGTATATTTTGCAGGTTCGGATTGTTGCTGCTCAACCTGCCTGTCACCGCTACCGCCTGGGCATAGCTGGTATGCACCCGCCCGGTTTTCCTGTTGATCATCAGGGGAAGCGCATCGATGTAAGTATTCTTCAACTTGGTCAACTCACGAAAGGCCAGGATATCATCACAGATCTTGTTCTGGTGAGCCATTTTCGCCAGGACATCCTCACCCGTGGCATACTGGCCTGTCTTGGTTTTCTTCGCCTTCGGATCGAGCTTGAGCTTTTCAAACAACACTTCTCCCAGTTGGCGGGGGCTTGCCAGGTTAAACCGGACACCCGCCTGCTGGTACACATTTTCTTCCGCAACCTTTGCTTCAGCTTCCAATTGAATACTGTACTCCTTCAAAAATGACTGGTCGATCCGGATACCTTCGAATTCCATGTCGGTTAACACCCTGACCAACGGGTTCTCCACTTCAAAGAAAACCCTCTCCACTCCCCTGGTTTTCACCAGGGGCAGAAAAACATGTTTGAGTTGCAGCGTGATATCGGCATCCTCAGCGGCGTATTCTTTTATCTTCTCGAGTTCCACATCCTTCATGTTCAACTGCGCCTTGCCTTTTTTTCCGATCAGCTCAGTTATGGATACGGGCATATACCCCAGATACTTTTCGCTCATTGCGTCCATGCTGCGCTTTCCTTCAGGTTCCAGTACATAATGAGCCAGCATAGTGTCGAATAGCTTGCCCTTTAGGCTAAAGCCATACCATTTTAGCATCAACAGGTCATACTTGATGTTTTGTCCGACCCAGGTTTTCGACTCATCGTTGAAAAGCAGCCGGAACATCGACAGAAGCTCGATGCAGGCGTCCTGGTCAAGTGGACAGGGAACATAATAAGCAACGCCTGGCTTTACAGAAAAGCTCAGGCCCACCAGCTCAGCATCATTGGCGTCAAGACCGGTGGTCTCCGTATCAAAACATATTTCCGGATAAACGATCAATTGAGCGATCAGGTCGCTGATCTCCTCGCGGCTGTTCACCAGGAAGTACTCATGTGGTGTATTGTAGATGTTTTTATCGGCAACGATATCCTTGCCGGCGCCAGGTTCAGCATTTTCCTGTATGATTTCCCTAATGACGGGCTGCTGGATCATTTCGGTTTCAAAAAGATCAAGCTGGCTGCTGCCTGCAACCTGGATGGTGATCTCCGTCTCAATTTTGATGGTTTCTTTCACCACTATGGTCTCTTCTCCCAGCAGGCGCTTGCTTAAGGCCCTGAATTCCAGTTCCAGGAAAACTTCTTTCAGCGCTTCGCGATTCATTTCCTTGATACGAAAATTTTCTTCGTGGAATTCCGTCGGCACATTGGTAATTATGGTTGCCAGCTTCTTACTCATGATCGCCGCCTCTTTACCCGCGCGGATCTTTTCACCCAGCGAACCTTTGATGTTCTCCGCGTTTTCCAGTATGTTTTCGAGCGTCCCATACTCTTGCAGCAATTTGGCCGCAGTTTTTTCGCCCACTCCTTTTATGCCCGGTATATTGTCCACCGCATCACCCATCAATCCCAGGATGTCCACCACCTGGCTTACCTGGTTGATGCCCCATTTGGCGCAGACTTCGGCAGGGCCCATGATTTCAATCGTGCCTCCCTGGTACGGTGGCTTGTATATCTTGATATTTTCCGATACGAGCTGACCATAATCCTTGTCAGGAGTGACCATAAACACTTCAAAGCCAACCTTTTCGGCCTGCTTTGCCAAAGCGCCGATAACGTCGTCTGCCTCGTATCCATCAATAGCGACCACCGGTATATTCATTGCTTCTATGATCCGTTTGATGTCGGGCACAGCAGATGAAATATCCTCTGGAGTTTCCTGGCGATTCGCCTTGTAGTCTGCGAAATCAGTGTGACGCTCTGTAAGTGCCACCGTGTCGAAGCATACGGCCATATGGGTGGGTTTCTGGTTGTTGATCAAATCAACAAGGGTGTTGGTAAACCCGAACTGTGCATTGGTGTTCCTTCCTTTGGTCGTGATCCGGGGATTACGGATCAGCGCATAATAGGCACGGAAAACCAGTGCATAGGCATCCAGTAAGAATAGCTTTTTTTGCATGCGGCAAAATTAGGACGTTTAATTAAGTAAAATTTGCTGGCGTTTTGAGGCCCGGGTATCTAATAGGGGTGCAGGCCTGGTGCACCAATCAATAGGCGCGGATAAGCTTTGCCGTGGGGTCCTGGTGATAAGGCCCAGGCCATCCCTGCCATCAATGCACTGTTCAGGATGCAGTTTTGCCTGATCAGAAACGAGTATCGATCCACAGCGGGAGCATTGCCCTCCAGGTAGGCCAGTCGTGCTTCCATTCACTACCCCAAACACTTAGCTCATAATTGATCCCTTTATTGTATAATACCCCGGCAAATCCTTTCCCTGCTTCGGGATCCTCGTAATCGCCTGAGCCTGTAAGTATATGTATGTGCTTACTTTTTCTTATCTGTTCCAAAATATTGTGATCGGTGAGATTAGGCATATAATGCATGGGAGAGTTATAATATACCTGCTCATCCCAGAACCCCTTGGTATACTCCGTAAGATCATAAACCCCACTCATCGCAATCACCCCGTTTATCAGGTCGGGCCGTTTTAAGAACAGGTTCATACTGTGCAGCGCACCAAGTGAGGCGCCTGAAATAATAATAGGTGTTTCCCAGGACGTGTTATTTTTAATGAACGGGATCACTTCATTATAAATGTAATGGTTGAACTGGTTGTGGCGTATGGCTTTGTGTTCGCCGAGCATTTCATTGTTCAACCAGCTCTCCTTATTGATGCTGTTTATAGAAAAGACCTTTATTTTTCCCCCGTTGATATAAGGACCCAGGTGATCTATCAGCTGGAACCGCTCGTATTCCAGGTAATCGGCTCCCGCTGTGGGAACCAGCAACAAAGCAAAGCCATAATCTCCATAAACTGCGATCGGCATTTCCTTTTGCAATGAGGGGCTAAACCAATTTGTGATTTGTCTTTTCATAAACAATTTTTGTCTTAATATTGATGATATAATCTTGAAAGATGAGCGGCGGGGTTTGAAAGTAGAAACGATAATTTTGCCGTGTGAAAGAAAATTTCACTAATTTATTAAATTCCGTGTTATGATGGTAAAATTAACGGCTCCTTTACTGCTGATCCTATTGTCGATTCTATTTTACTCCTGTGAAAAAGAATATAGCTTAGAAGGGCACCCGGTCAGTGGCACAGCGGCATTTACCTTTGCCGGGGCTCCCTTGGCATGCACAAACGCGGTAATTACAGGCGCCTATGAACCTGGCATTCCCGTCGGTGCCACCAATACTGCAACACTTGCAGTGGATGTCACCGCCACCGGAACTTACAATATTGCAACAGCCACCGTTAACGGTATCTTATTTACCGGCACCGGTAGTTTTACAACTACAGGTATTCAAACGGTAGTGCTGTCTGCCAGCGGTGTTCCTGCCACGGCAGGTACGTTCTCTTATAGTCCCGGATCGAACACTTGTTCCTTCCCGGTCACCTTTGCTGTTGGCGGAGGCAGCAGCGGCGGAACGGCTACTTACACTCTCAGTGGAGCTCCGGGCGCCTGCACGGGTTTTACCGCTTCCGGCAATTACGCGGTCGGGGTACCCCTGGGCGCAACCAATCTTGCTACCATAAATGTCAACGTAACGGCGGTTGGTACCTATATTATTACCACCAACACGGTTAACGGGATGTCTTTTTCAGGCTCCGGCAGCTTTACCGGTACGGGAACCCAGCCTGTACAGTTAACAGGCACAGGTACGCCGCTTGTCGGGGGTGATTTCGGTTTCGTACCAGGAACCAATGGTTGTACATTTTCAATAAACGTCACAGGCGGTGGCGGCACCGCTGTCTTTACTTACGACGGGGCGCCGGGCACCTGCACCAACGCGGTGCCCGCCGGTACTTATAGCGCCGGTACCGCGCTCACCAGTGCCAATACGGTCACGCTCGACGTAAACGTGACTTCCATCGGCACCTGGGCAATAACCACGCCTGTTGTGAATGGATTCTCGTTCGCAGGCTCCGGTAACTTCACTGGCACTGGACCCCAGACCGTCACGCTGGTGGCCGCAGGTACCCCTCTCGTAGATGGAATGTTCAGCTTTACGCCTACACCTAATGGGTGTGCCTTTTCTATAACCGTAGACACCGGCACCCCTGCAACGGATTTTTTCAGGTGCACCATCGATGGCGTCCCGAGGGTCTTCAATATAAATATGGGAGGAACTAGTATAGATCCAACCGTGTTTGAATTTTATGGGTCCGAGACATCGACTGCCACATCCGCGAATTTCGACATAGGCCTCACAAAAACTCCCGTAATAACGACCGGAGACTATGAACGGGCGTCCGTCACTAATTTTAGTACATTTTGTATCGCTGTCTTCAATGATGGTGTTTCGACAACTGGTTGGGCAACTGCTCTCGGGAGCCAGACGGGTGGATTTACAGTAAAAGTCACCACCTTTACTCCTAACCGGATCGCGGGTACATTTTCGGGAACTTTATATGACCAGGATGGGCAGGGAACAGGCACAATGACCATAACGGACGGCGAGTTTAGTATTCCGTATTAAGGATGCTCAGGTAAGTAATGGTATTATTCTACTACGCCTTCCTTGATCTCTGTCCACAACTCATGGTAGCATCTAGCCGCGTAGCTGCTTCGCGCAAATTCTTCGATGGGCTGCCGGAAAATACCCATTTTCTCCACGTCCGAGAGGTAAGGAATATAATTCTGAAAAAATTTCTTGTCTTTGAACAACTGGTCCATCACCTCATTATGCATATTTTTCCTAAGGTCCACCAGGGTAAAAAAGCACATTAATTTGGTGCTGTCCAGGTCCTTTTCCTTAAAATAATCCTTCACCATGTTATAGGTGCGAACAGAAAGGGTGGTTGGAATGATGGGCATTAAAACAACATCGGATGCCTGGAAAATATTCTCGCTAAGGGCATTCAGCCCGGGGGGACAGTCAATAAAGACGAAGTCGTAATCGTTTCCAAATTGTTTCAACATGCCTTTGATCCTATTCTTATTTCCGCGCATTTCCTCGAGCAGGATGTCAAAACTCTTTGCTGAAGCATCAGCGGGGATGATCTCCAGGTTTTCATAATTGGTCGACATGATGGCGGCTTCCACGTTTGCATCCTTACTCAACAATTTTTTTATTCCCTGTACATCTTTGGGTTTGATCTTATAATAATAAGTAGTGGATCCCTGCGGATCGATATCCCATAACAGGGTCTTAAAACCATCTCCCGCTGCTAAATAGGCGAAGTTCACGCAACTGGCTGTTTTTCCAACGCCCCCTTTGAGGTTATACAGTGCTACCGTAATCATATTAATCGAGAATAAATTTATTTTGATAGAATGAAAGATAGTAAATTATTCAAAACCCTTGCGATAGTTCTTTATTCATTCGAATTTTTCAGTTGCTTTACTTTAAAAAATTTCTTTCCAGGTGTAGGGGGCAAGGCCAATCCGGCACCAATTCCTTAACAATCTGCCTTTTCGCTTGTTAACCGGAACATGAAATGAAGACAGTAATTTCGAAGAGCCGGCGATTCTTTATATAATATGATGAGCAGAACACTGGTAATAGGAGATATACATGGCGCATTGAGGGCGCTCGAACAGGTAATCGCAAAGGCCCAGGTAAAAGAAAATGATCGGCTGGTGTTCCTGGGCGATTTTGTCGATGGCTGGAGCCAGTCGTTTGAGGTAATTCAATACTTATTGACGCTACGCCTGAAAACGCCCTGCGTTTTTATCAAAGGCAACCACGACCTCTGGTGCCAACAATGGCTCAAGAATAACATTGCCGGTGAAACCTGGCTTTACAGTGGGGGGAAAGCAACGCTTGCCAGCTATCTCCACAGGAGTGCGGCGGAAAAATACATGCACCTGGAATTCTTCCGGGAGCTGCAGAACTACTACATTGATGAGGAGAACCGGTTGTACATTCATGCCGGCTTTTCATCTCAGCACGGACCTTACAAGGAACATTACAGCAGCAACTACAGTTGGGACCGTACGCTATGGGAAATGGCGCTTTGCATAGACAAAACGCTAAAAGAGGACTCGCTGTTCTATCCAAAGCGGCTGAAATTATTCCATGAAATATTTATTGGGCATACACCCACTTTGCGGTACGGCTGCTTTGAACCCATGAACGCGGCAAATGTGTGGAACCTTGATACGGGGGCGGCTTTCCATGGCAGGCTCTCCATGCTTGATGTAGGTACAAAGCAGTTCTGGCAAAGCGACGTTGTCCAAAACCTTTATCCCGAAGAAAGAGGCCGGAATAATGAGTAAATAACCTGAACGGGATGGATCCCGACATCAGGCCTTCATGCCCTCGAGTTCCTTTTGCATCCGGAACATCTCATCTCTTAGCCTGGCGGCTTCCATAAAGTCCATGTCTCTTGCGGCTTTCTCCATCTCCTTCCTGGTCTTGGCTATGCCTTTTTCCAATTGAGGTATGGTCTTGTAAATCGGCTGCTCCTCAGCAGCTACCGTTACAATGTCCTCATCGGCTGCAATCGAATATGGGTTTGCAGGATCATAACCTTTCACATCGAGAACCGAGCCTTGGGCGAAGATCTGCTCTTTGCTTTTCACAATCGTTTTGGGGATAATACCATGCTCGGCATTGAAGGCGACCTGCTTTTCGCGGCGGCGGTTCGTTTCGTCGATGGTCTTCTGCATGCTTTCAGTGATCTTATCGGCATAGAATATCACCAAACCATCAACATTCCTGGCAGCCCTCCCAGCCGTTTGCGTCAAGCTCCTTTCATTGCGTAGAAATCCTTCTTTGTCGGCGTCCAGGATGGCCACCAGGGACACCTCGGGCAGGTCCAATCCCTCCCTTAAAAGGTTGACCCCGACCAGTACGTGAATGATCCCCAAGCGCAATTCCCGCAGGATCTCAATGCGCTGCAGTGTATCCACCTCGCTATGGATGTACTTGCTTTTGATGTTGATGCGGTGAAGGTACCTGTCCATTTCCTCAGCCATCCGTTTCGTGAGCGTGGTTACCAACACCCGGTCACCTTTGGTTATCCGCTTATCTATTTCGTCCAGCAGGTCATCCACCTGGTTAACCGAAGGCCGTATTTCGATTGGCGGATCAAGGAGGCCCGTCGGCCTGACCACCTGCTCCACTACCACACCCCCCGTTTTTTCCAGTTCAAAATCTCCCGGCGTAGCGCTTACGAAAATCGTTTGATTCAGCATTTGCTCGAATTCATGAAAGTTCAGGGGCCTGTTATCCAATGCACTGGGCAAGCGAAATCCATAATCTACCAGGATCAGCTTGCGGCTGCGGTCGCCCCCATACATGCCACTCACCTGGGGCACTGTCTGATGGCTCTCATCTATGATACAGATAAAGTCGTCAGGGAAATAATCCAGGAGGCAGAACGGCCGGGTGCCTGGTTTTCTCCTGTCGAAAAAACGGGAATAGTTTTCAATCCCATTACAATAACCCAATTCCCTGATCATCTCCAGGTCATAATTTACCCTTTCGCTCAGTCGCTGGGCCTCAATGAATTTACCACTGTTCTTGAAATATTCGACTTGCGCTGCCATCTCATCCTGGATCTCGTAGATCGCCTGTTGCATGATATCCTTGGGGGCAAGGTATAAATTTGCCGGGAAGATCGCCGCATGATCAACAAGGCTTATCCTTTTACTACTGCTGGTTTCCAACGTTTCAATGGTTTCTATCTCATCGCCGAAAAAAGTAACCCGGTAGCCAAAATCAACGTAGGGTAAATTTATGTCCACGGTATCCCCGTTCACGCGGAAACTACCCCTGTTGAAATCTCCCTGTGAGCGGCTGTACAGGCTATTCACCAGGGAATGTAAAAATCCCTGCCTCGAGATCACCTGTCCTCTTTGTATTCTTATAATGCCATTCTCAAATTCGGTAGGATTACCCATACCATAGATACAGCTCACACTTGCCACTACGATGATATCACGGCGGCCGCTCAACAACTGGGCCGTGGCCTGCAACCGGAGCTTATCCAATTCTTCATTAATGCTCAGGTCTTTTTCTATATAGGTATTGCTTACCGGCATATAAGCCTCTGGCTGGTAGTAATCATAATAACTTACAAAATAGCCTACGGCATTATCGGGGAAAAATTGTTTGAACTCACCATATAACTGTGCCACCAGCGTTTTGTTATGGGTGAGTACGAGGGTTGGCCGTTGCACATTTTGAATGACATTCGCGATGGTATAAGTCTTGCCGCTGCCCGTTACACCAAGCAGGGCCTGGTATTGCTCTCCCTCCAGGATGCCTTCCGTGAGCCTGCTGATGGCCTCCGGTTGATCACCAGCGGGTAAATAGTTTGATTGTAATTTGAAAGGCATGATGCATCATTTACTGCAAATTAATTCATCCCGGTGCAATTCGAAAACAAGCCTGGGGCTATATTTTGCAGGGAAGACAATTGTCTACCGGGGTGACAAGATGCCGGCGTTTGCATGCTTGCGGATGAACCAGGCGATCGTAAAAGAAGGGATGATGTCGGTAAATGGAAGTATTTCTTCGAGAAAGTTGAGGACTCCCCCAATCAGGCCCAGCCTGCCGCCAAAAAGTTTGGTAAATATCAGCGCCGACACCGGTGCCCAAATAACATCAGTAAATTCCGCCAGGAAGGGAAATACAAAACTGGACATTCCTATAAGATCCAGGAAAATACAAACACCCAGGTTGGGGAGATAGAGCTTTTCTGCTTTCATAGTGCCGAGATTAGTAAACAAAATTACATAAAAAATAAACAAACCGCCTTCTCGCAATTGTCCCGGGACGGAAAGGTCGGTGGGGACACCGACCTTGGAGAGGGTTCGGCAGCTGCTGCCTTGTATTTCCCTGATTTCCCTACATTTATATTACCCGGGATGCTGGATGTCTGAAATTATTACACTAATTTGGTTGCCCTTAACTATCAACATGAGCACTGTCCCAAATCGATTCGTAGCCCTGGATACTTTTCGGGGTATGACCATTTGCTTTATGATCATAGTGAACACGCCGGGAAATGGCGCCACCACTTATTCTCCCCTGCTGCATGCTCAATGGCACGGCTTTACACCCACCGACCTTGTATTTCCCTCCTTCCTTTTCGCTGTGGGAAATGCTCTAAGTTTCGTGATGCTCAAATGGAACAACATGAAGCAATCGGAAGTAGTGTGGAAGATCCTTAAAAGAACGTTTCTGATCTTTTTACTGGGATACCTGATGTATTGGTTCCCCTTTATGCGACTGGACGCGGCCAGCAACCCCGTAGGATTTCCCATTAGTGAAACCCGGGTTTTTGGCGTATTGCAAAGAATCGCACTTTGTTATGGCTTTTCCGCGCTGATGTTATATTTCCTAAAACCTAAAACAGCGGTAACCATTTCGATCATTTTGTTATTTGTTTACTGGTTGTTGCTGTACCTGTTGGGGGATCCTGCCGACCCTCTGAGCCTGAAAGGGAACGCCGTGCTCCGCATAGACCGCTGGTTAATCGGGGAGAAGCACCTCTACCATGGAGAGGGTATTGGATTTGATCCGGAGGGGTTACTGAGCACACTGCCCGCGATCGGTAATGTGATGGCTGGTTTTGTAGCCGGGCAATACATACAGAAAAAAGGTAACACCTATGAAGGCCTGAGTCACCTGTTGCTTGCCGGTGCCTGCTTGCTGTTCGCCGCATACTGCTGGGACCTGAGCTTTCCTGTAAACAAAAAATTATGGACCAGCTCGTTTGTGTTGTGCACATCCGGCCTCGATTGCATCATCCTGGCCGCCATCCTCTATGTCACACAGTTTCAACACCGCACCCGGTGGACCTATTTTTTCCAGGTGTTTGGGCGCAATCCTTTATCCATCTACCTGTTATCCGAATTGGTCGTCATTTTATTATACTTCTTCAGGACAGACCCGAAAACCTCCGTGTTCCACTGGCTTTGGGCAAACATTTTCAGCCATTTAGGTAGCTACACAGGCTCGCTGATCTTTGCGCTTTTATTTATGCTATTCTGTTGGTGGGTGGGCTATATATTGGATAAAAAGAAAATTTACATCCGCGTTTGACCCTTAAATAAGCGCCACTCACCCTTTTTGTTTGTCTTTCCCGGGAAACGGGAACTTGCAGTTCATGCATGTTTCTGATCTTTAACGTTGCCATGAGCCTGAATTAACGTAACTTCGCAGATCAAAAAACCGCCGAAGGCCTTCTTCTCTGGCTTACAAACCATTGATAAGCTGACACTTAAGCCTGGCGAAAAAGATTACTCATAATGAATATTAGAAACATTGCCATCATCGCGCACGTCGATCACGGCAAAACTACCCTGGTAGACAAGATCTTACATAGCACAAACATATTCCGGGAAAACCAGGAGACTGGTGAGCTGATCATGGACAACAACGACCTTGAGAGAGAACGCGGTATTACCATTTTTAGCAAAAACGTTTCGGTCAACTATAAAGGAGTAAAAATCAATGTAATTGACACGCCGGGCCATAGTGACTTCGGTGGCGAGGTTGAAAGAGTATTGAAGATGGCTGACGGGGTTCTTTTGTTGGTGGATGCATTTGAGGGCCCAATGCCCCAGACCAGGTTTGTATTGCAAAAAGCACTGCACTTAGGGCTGCACCCCATCGTTGTGATCAACAAGGTAGACAAGCCAAATTGCCGACCGGACGAAGTGCATGATGCAGTGTTCGAGCTGTTTTTCAACCTGGACGCCACAGAGGAACAACTGAATTTTCCTACTATCTATGGCAGCAGCAAAAACGGGTGGATGAATACCACCCTGGAGGAGACCAGCAACATTCTGCCTTTATTGGATGCCATCCTGGAGCATGTGCCCGAGCCCTGTGTTAATGAAGGCACTACGCAAATGCAAATCACTTCCCTGGATTACTCATCCTTCCTGGGTAGGATAGCGGTGGGCAAAGTTGCCCGCGGAACGATCAGGGAAGGTCAGCAGGTAGCGTTGGTACAGGCGGGCGGTGCTACCAAGAAAATGAAAGTAAAAGAATTGTACACCTTTGAAGCGCTTGGAAAAAAGAAGGCGAGCGAGGTAAGCGCAGGAGACATTTGCGCGATTGTAGGCCTGGATGAATTTAATATAGGCGACACGATCTGTGATGTTGATTTCCCGGAGGCCTTACCAGTAATCAGTGTAGATGAGCCAACCATGAGTATGATGTTCGGTATCAATAACTCACCTTTTTTCGGGCGCGAAGGTAAGTTCGTCACTTCGAGGCATTTAAAAGACCGCCTCATGAAAGAGACGGAAAAAAACCTCGCCCTTCGTGTGGAAGATACGGACAGCGCCGACCGTTTTCTTGTTTTTGGCCGCGGCATTCTTCACCTGGGTATATTGATTGAAACCATGAGGAGGGAAGGTTTTGAACTTACCATTGGCAATCCGCAGGTACTGATCAAGGAAATAGAAGGAAAAAAATGTGAGCCTTACGAAAACCTGGTAGTAGATGTTCCTACTGAATATAGCGGGAAGGTGATCGACCTGGTCACCCAAAGAAAAGGCGAACTGGTGGTAATGGAAACTAAGGGTGAGATGCAACACCTCGAGTTCGATATACCTTCAAGAGGATTGATCGGGCTGAGAAGTAATATGCTGACGAATACAGCAGGTGAAGCCGTAATGGCACACCGGTTTACCGACTACCGGCCCTGGAAAGGAGCGATTCCCGGAAGGAGTAACGGCGTTTTGTTGTCCAAGAACCAGGAAAGGACAACGGGCTATTCTATCGACAAGCTGCAGGACAGAGGAAGGTTCTTTGTGGACCCGGGTGATGAAGTGTATGCCGGGCAGATCATAGCAGAACACATCAAACCAGGTGACCTGAATGTAAATGCGACAGAACCCAAAAAACTGACCAACCACCGGGCCAGCGGAAGTGATGATGCCAGCCGAGCAGCACCCAAAATATTAATGACCCTCGAAGAATGTATGGAATACATACAGCAGGACGAGTGTATTGAAGTGACACCTAAGTCAGTCCGGATGCGTAAAGTGATCTTAAATGAAGATGAGCGGAAAAGGGCTTCGAAGGCATTTACACAGGAAGCTTAAACAAATCTCGTTCAAACCCTGCCGCCGGCGGGGTTTTTTGTAACGGCAGCCGCATTAATTTTCGAAATTCGTGCCAATATGGAACACCTTATTCATCTTCGAAAAGACAAGAAACTGCAAAAGATCATTGAGCTGCAGCAGCCGTTTACCCTGCAAAAAAGAAAGGATGTTTACCTGCATTTATGCAGTTCCATCATGAGCCAACAACTCAGTACAAAAGTGGCTGCAATAATTTACGGCAGGTTCCTCGCTTTATTCCCGGATAATAAACCCAGCCCGCAAAAAATTGTTGATATTCCACTTGAAACACTTCGTGGCATCGGGCTCAGCTATGCCAAGGCAAATTATGTTCAGAATGTTTGCAGGTTCTTCATCGATGAAAATATTACAGATGCGCGGCTTTATGAAATGGAGAATGATGCGCTCATCAGCTATCTTTCCCGGATAAAGGGCGTCGGGCAATGGACCGTCGAGATGATCTTGATGTTTACGCTCGGGCGAGAAGATGTATTTGCATTGGATGATCTCGGCATACAAAACAGCATGATAAAATTGTATAAGCTGGAAAGGCTAGAGAAAAAAGAACTTAGGGAAACCATGCTCCGGTTATCCAAAAAATGGAGCCCGTACCGTACCTATGCCTGCCGTTATCTTTGGGGCTGGAAGGACAATGCGCCGGGCGCGAAGGTCTAGTGCGCGCAAGGCCGAGATTGTCTTTTAATTGGCGCAGGCATCCGCTCAATGTCGTTTAGTTAAGGATTAAATAGCCCGTAATTGGCGCAAGCGTCCGCTTGTGCCCCATTAATTATTCTATTCCAATGCACCGTGGCAAAGCTTATTAAATAAATTCGGTTGCTGTCCCAAAATTATGTTTGCGACTCAAGGTTTAACGCTACAAACAAAACGCGGTTGTCGCATTTGACAGGGAACTTAAGCTTGTAAGGCACAAGCGGACGCTTGCGCCAATAAAGGTTTTTATTCGCTTACATCTTAACTAAATGACATTGGGCATCCGCTTGTGCCCTATTGCTATTTTATCAGCTGCTGCTCCAAGGATTTACACCAGCGGCTCATGGTTTAAGCTACAAACAAAACTTAGTGGTTTGTAGTGGACAAAGAACTGCAATCTTGTTAGGCACAAGCGGATGCTCAATGTAAGCCAATGTGAGAAAAAAAAACTTTCATTCATCAAACCGCAGCCTTGCAACGATTTGCTCCAAATACATGCGGTCTGTTCCATCAAAATGCGCAGGCAGCTCGCTATCGACATCCAAAACGGCCACTACTTCACCATCGGCCATAACGGGCACCACGATCTCCGATTTGGACAAGCTGCTGCAGGCAATATGACCGGGGAATTGTTCTACATCAGGAACCACCAGGGTTTCAGCTCTCAACCATGCGGCTCCGCAGACCCCGCGTCCCTTTTTTATACGCGTACATGCCACCGGCCCCTGGAAGGGTCCCAGCACCAGCTCATCTTTTTTTACAAGGTAAAACCCGACCCATAACCATCCGAACTGCTCCTTCAAGGCGGCGGCGATATTTGCCAGGTTGGCCACCAGATCAGGCTCCCCCTCAATTAGCGCAATGATCTGGGGCAAAATTGATTGATACAACTCAGGTTTGCTTCCCTGGATGATGGTCAGGTCTTCCGCCATAATTTTTATCAGATCTTTTTGTTCTTAACCTGCGTTGAAAATATGCCTTTGAGGAATGCCTGCATATCCGCCCAGGATTGCTTGTCCGCGGCTTCGTTATATTCAATGGGCATATTGAATTTCTTACCGACCGCGGTGGCATTTGGGTTGGTGAACGCATGGGTGGCGCCTTCATAAACCTTGAAGGTGTAGGCGGTTTTCACTGAATCGAGATTTTTTTTGAAGGATGCCTGGTCCTCAGGGCTGATAAAGTTATCCGCACCCCCGTGGCATACCAGGATCTTGGCTTTGGTAGTGCCTTTTTTGGCCGGTACCGTGGCGAGCCCGCCATGAAAACTTACCACCCCCTTCAGGTCCATTCCCATTTTGGCCGCATTTAAAACCATGGACCCGCCAAAGCAGTACCCGATCGCCGCTATCTTGCTGCCGTCCGCCTGGGGATATTCCTTTATTTTTTTTATCGCTGCTTCCATCCGCGATTTTCCCAACTGCGGATCTTTATAAAATGGGGTGGCCAAATTCTGGGCTTCTTTTGGGTCCGGGGCTAATTTGCCCTCACCATACATGTCTGCGGCCAGGGCAATATAACCCGATTCGGCCAGCATCCTGGCCCTCATGCGGGTATAATCGTTATTGCCCCACCATTCAGGTACCACGATGATCGCGGGCCGAAGTCCCTGCACCTTGTCATTGAAGGCAATATATCCCTTCAGTGTGGTTGCTCCATCCATATAGGTCACTTCTTCTCCCTTTATAGAACCGTTGTCATCCTGGGCACTAACCTGCGTAAAAGCAATTATGCAAACCAGGATCAATAATAATTTCAAATGAGTTTTCATGATCTGTTTATTTAATTATTTTTTATAACCCCGCCTTTTTCTCTTTGATGCCGGTTTAAAATACTTCATATTTAGTGCCATTCGAAAGCACCTACAGCATTTAATTTTTTACCAATTTCAGTTCATTGATGATATTGGTGGCTCCGCCTAATTTATCGATACACCACAACACGTAGCGTACATCCACACAGATGGTCCTGTTAAGATCCTTGTCGAAAGCGATCTTATGACTTAGCGCCTCGTAATTCCCGTCAAAAGCGAGGCCAATCAGGTTGCCACGAGCGTCAATCACGGGGCTGCCGCTGTTTCCTCCTGTTATGTCGTTAGTGGTGATGAAATCTACTACCAGGTCCTTCCTGGCTTTATCGGCGTACTGGCCAAAATCCCTTTTCTTTAATAATTCTATTTGTTTTTCAGGGAGATCGAACTCATAATCTCCGGCGATGTATTTTTCCAGGATGCCTTTTCCCGTAGTCACGTAATCGTACTGAATAGCGTCCCTCGGCGCATAACTTTTCACATTGCCATAACTTACCCGCATACTGAAATTAGCGTCCGGGTACATCTTCCTGGCGGCGGCAGTATCCTTTTCCATGATGCCTTTCATGTACCGTCTTCCTAGTTCCGCGTTCTTACTTGTAAAAGCAGCATACAAAGGCGCGTATTTATTATTATAGTTTTTAATGAATGCAGAGGCATATCCGAACGCGGGGTCAGCCTGCAACGCCGCAACGTCGGGCTTTGAGTTAAAGGCAGTCCACCTGCCTTCATCAATGAGCATGGTCCTGGAAAACACATCCCGGGCCCATTTCTTAAAGGTGGCCTCGTCCGAGAGGTCTCCATAAGCTTTTAATCCCTCAAAAAAACCTGGCGGATGCTGCTCTTTATCCACGTCCTGGTAAAATTTCATGGCGGTGGCAGCCAATATCTGTTCATCGCTCACCAGGTCTTCCCCTTCCAAAAATTCCTTGCGTGCCTGGGTAACTGCTTCCATGGATTTCTGGATATCAGCGGCTGAAACACCCGTTTTCGCCAGGTTCGCCTCGAGAGGTATCAGGGAGGAGGCGAAAGCAGCAAGCGGTGAACCGAGTATGCCTTCGGATAAATAGACCCGCTGCTTGCTATATGGGGTCCAGGACTCGTAATTTTTCGCATACCCTTCCATGATATCCTCGTACCCGGACTTTCCATTTGCCCACTTCAAAAAGTTCTTTTCAAAATGCTGCTTTTCTTCATAGGTCCTGAACTTTTTCAACTGTTTTGTTTCACCATCAAAAAATTTCCAGTAGTTGGCAACGCTGGCATAATTGTTCGCCAGTTTGAGCTTGACCGCGGGATCCTTGACCATCTGCTGGAGCATCAGTTTTAGCCGGACATCCCTTAGCCCTACCAGCGAGGGATTTTCAATATCCTCTTTCAATTTGATGCCGTAGCTGGTTTCATAGCGGTTGGTGCCCCCGGGATATCCATAGATCATCGCGAAATCGCCATTTTTCAATCCCTTGATGCTGACCGGCAAAAAATGTTTTGGCTTTAATGGAATGTTGTCGGTGCTATAGTCCGCGGGCTTTCCGTCCTTTGTTGCATAAACACGGAATATCGAAAAATCACCCGTATGCCTGGGCCACTCCCAGTTGTCCGTATCACCGCCGAATTTGCCCACGGTTTCTGGCGGAGCTCCAACGAGGCGAATATCGCGGTAGGTTTTGTACACATACATGATATACTGGTTGCCTTTGAACATGCTGTAAATTCTCCCGGCAAGCCCATTATCCTTGTCAGCTACTTTATCCGTAATGGATTTGAAAACTTCACTCGTCTTCGCCACGCGTCCGGACCACTCCAGTCCCGCTAAGCCGGCTTCGACTTCTTTGGTTACATCAACGATCCGGTCCAAAAACTGAACCGTGAGGCCGCTCTTGATCTCCTGGCCCTTGTTGTGGGCATAAAAGCCATTTTTCAAATAATTGTTTTCAACAGTACTAGCATCCGCGATTGCCGAATAACCGCAATGGTGATTGGTAAAGATTAAACCCTGGTCACTCACAATTTCGCCTGTACAACCTCCGCCAAAGATCAGAATAGCATCCTTTAAAGAGGATTTGTTGATCGAGTACAGTTGTTCCTTCGTCAGTTTCAATCCTTTCTTAACCATATCCGCATATACCTGTTGGCCAAGCAGCATTGGAAGCCACATACCTTCATCTGCGTGCGCTCTCAACAGGGATATGGATAGCAACACCGACGCAATTAATTTCTTCATATAACATTTTTTTTGCCAACAAACCTACATCAAAATGATGATACTGCTATTCTAAGGATGTTAAATAACTTCCCTGGCTCCGTCCTGATGAATTCCAGATCCTAAAAGCATTTTAAACAGCGGCCTTTAAATATACACTGGCCCATCAAGATTTAAGATCCGTACCTTGATCAAAGGCTATTGACCCTGGAAATATTCCATATCTTTTATAAAGTATTTAGCATGAAAAATAAGCCGATCGACTAAATTTGTTATCAACCCATATTGCCATGCCAATCTTTGAACTGAAACTCCCAAAGTCAATCGCCAGGGCTTTAAACCTGCCCCTTAGCGATCCGAGGCGGCAGCAAATAAAGGTGCTGAAAAAGCTGTTGCGAAAAGCGAGATTTACGCAGTTTGGACAGCTATATAAATTTGATGAGGTCCTGATGAGCCGTCACCCTGGAAAAAAATTCCAGCAGCTGGTCCCTTCTTTCGATTACGATAGATTATTTACGCAGTGGTGGTACAAGGCAAAGAAAGGCATTCCGGATGTATGTTGGCCCGGTAAGATCCACTATTTTGCCTTGAGCAGTGGTACAAGCGAGGCCTCCAGCAAATTCATCCCGATCACGAAGGACCTGATCAGGAGCAATACGATCACCAGCTTCAGGCAGCTCTTGAGCTTTGCGAAATACGAGGATGTGCCCAAAAGCGCGATTGGCAAAGGATGGCTGATGCTGGGAGGAAGTACACAATTGCAAAAAGGGCCCACCTATTTTGCAGGAGACCTGAGCGGCATACAGCAAAAAAATATTCCGTTTTGGTTCCAGGGATTAGGGTTGTATAAACCAGGGAAAAAGATCGCCAAAGAAAAAGACTGGGCTAAAAAGCTGGACGAGATCGTAGAAAATGCTCCGAATTGGGATATCGGCTTTATTGTTGGTGTGCCAGCCTGGTTGCAATTATGCATGGAAAAGATCATTGAAAAGTATAAGCTCCGGAATATCCACGAAGTCTGGCCCAACCTTGCATTTTATGTGCATGGCGGAGTTGCCATGGAGCCTTACCGAAAAGGCTTTGAAAAACTACTGGGCAAGCCCATCACTTACATCGAAACCTACCTGGCGAGCGAAGGCTTCCTGGCATACCAAAACAGGCAGGATGCCAGGGGAATGCACCTGGCGCTCAACAATAATATTTTCTTCGAATTTGTCCCTTTCGATGAAAACAATTTCGACATCGATGGTAACATGGTGGATGATCCCGAGGCTTACATGATCCATGAGATAGAAGAAAATAAAGATTATTCCATACTCATCAGCACCAATGCCGGGGCCTGGCGATATGCCATTGGCGATACCGTACGCCTGGTAAACAAGGAAGCAAGCGAGATCATCATAACGGGCCGCACCAAACATTTTTTGAGCCTGGTCGGGGAACACCTTAGCGTGGACAATATGAATAAAGCCATTGAAATGGTGAGTACGGAATTAAACATTTCCATTCCTGAATTCACGGTTGCGGGGGAACCACACGGCCTTTTCTTCGCACACCACTGGTATGTGGCTACCGATGATATCGTGGAAAGTAAGGACCTGCGCACTCGAATTGACAACCACCTGAAGGAGCTGAACGATGACTATGAGGTGGAACGAAAACACGCGCTGAAGGACGTGATCGTAACCGTATTGCCCGAACAGGCATTTATGGAGTTCATGCGATCCAAGGGCAAGATCGGCGGGCAACATAAATTTCCCAGGGTGTTAAAAGGTAAGATGCTGGAAGAATGGAAGAACTACCTGGCAACAGCCGCCCTGGTCCACAGTTGATGCTGCTTGCGGCCCGCGATCAAATTAATAAAGCAGCCCGTGCCAGGTCTCCGGGAGTATCAATTTCAATCCCCATATACTGGGTCAACACCATTTTTATGGAAACGGCGTTTTCAAGGTATCGAAGGCATTCGATTTTTTCAGCCGCTTCAAGTGGGGTAATTTTCCATTGGGTAAAATCCATCAGCGCCTGTTTACGAAAAGCGTACACACCGATGTGCTCATAATAAACAGGCTGCATCTCCGGGTTGCGGTTAAACGGGATCACGCTGCGACTGAAGAACAATGCCTCCATCTGCTTATTAACGGCTACCTTAACAAAATTAGGATCATCAACCTGTTGCCTGTCCTTCATCTCCTGCATCAGTGAGGCTACCTGCACCCTTTTACCTTCCTCTCCCTCGAATACCTGCAAGAGCTTTTCAAGTGGCGCCTTTTGAACAAAAGGCTCGTCCCCCTGCACATTCACAATGATGTCTATGTCCAAATCCGCGCCGGCCTCGGCTATCCGGTCGCTGCCGCTTTCGTGTGCTTTGATGCTCCTGATCGCCTTCCCGCCATTATTGACAATTTCGTCATAGATCAAGTCGCTATCGGTTACCACATATACCTCATCGAACAAACCGGTGTCCACCGTATTATCATAGGTATGCCGGATCACGGTTTTATTGCCCAGCACCTGCATCAGTTTAGCAGGAAAGCGGGTAGCTGCATAGCGTGCCGGTATCATTGCGATTTTCTTCATGCCTAAACAATTATACCGCTAAAGTAACCATTTATGCGAGCCCGGATGATTGAATACAAATTTCATTTATTATATTTGAAAGGATGCGATCTACGGTTGCCTGCCATTAATATCCCTAAATTCGATATCATGCAAACAAGTGATTTAATGCAGTCTTATGTGGTGGACGCAAACACCTGGGATGAAATGTATAGTAACTCCGAGGTTAGAGATCACTATAAGAATGCGGTCGAGTTTCTCGAAAAACTTTCCATTGAGGATCTAAACAAACGGGAGGAGTTTGCCAAACGCTTGTTTATGAGCCAGGGGGTTACATTTACCGTGTACAGTAGTGGGGAAGGGATAGAAAAAATATTTCCGTTTGATATCATACCGCGCATCATCACCTCGGTGGAATGGGATTATATTGAAAAAGGCATCAAGCAGCGGCTCCGGGCACTCAACCTTTTTTTGAAGGACGTGTACAGTAACCAGTTCATCATCAAAGACGGGGTAATTCCTGCCGCGATCATCTACAGTTGCCCCCATTACCTGCGAGAGATGCATAATTTCCCGGTTCCTTACGACATTTATGTCCATATATCAGGCATCGACCTTATACGGAGTAACGACGGTTCGTTCTATATCCTGGAAGATAACCTGCGCACACCAAGTGGCGTGAGTTATATGCTGGAAAACCGGGAAATTACCAAGCGCATTTTCCCCTACCTGCTACCCCAAAGCAATGTCCGCAGCGTAACCGAGTATCCTACCATCCTGCACCGCAACCTGGTGTCGTTGTCACCCCGGCAAATAAGGAACCCCACCGTAGTATTGATGACGCCCGGGATTTATAATTCTGCCTACTTTGAACATACGACACTGGCAAGGCTAATGGGCGTCGAGCTGGTAGAAGGCAGCGACCTGGTGGTGGACAATCATAAAGTTTACATGAAAACCACCAGTGGCCTCCAGCAGGTAGACGTCATTTACCGGAGAGTGGATGACGAGTTCCTTGACCCTTTGGTTTTTGATCCCAACAGCTTGTTGGGTGTTGCCGGCATCATGAGTGCGTACCGGAAAGGAAACGTAGCGATCGTCAACGCCGTCGGCAACGGTGTCGCGGACGATAAGGCCGTTTACACTTTTGTTCCCGCCATGATCCGTTACTACCTCAATGAAGAACCGTTACTAAAAAATGTACCAACCTACCAGTTGGGCAAGTTGGAGGAACGGGAATATGTTTTCAGGAATATAAAAAACATGGTGATAAAAAAAACCAACGAGAGCGGCGGATATGGCATGCTGATGGGCAACGCGGCAAGCGAGCGGGAGATCGACCAGTACAAGGAAAAGGTGCTCTCGGACCCGCGGCAATTTATAGGGCAGCCCATCATCAGCCTGTCTACTGTTCCCTGCTATATGGACGGGAAGCTGAAGCCGAGAAGGGTAGACCTCAGGCCTTATGCGTTATGCGGGCCGGGAGGTATTGAAATAGTACCTGGGGGACTGACAAGGGTTGCCTTAAGGGAGGGATCGCTGGTGGTAAACTCTTCGCAGGGAGGCGGAAGCAAGGACACCTGGGTGTTGGCACCCTGACATTTTTTAATTGCCGAGGGAAATATGGCAAGGCTACCGGAAACAATTATTCACAATCAAACCAAAATCGCCCTCAATAGATCTTTTTACATTGAAGGGACGGGGTCTATTTTATGCTAAGCAGAGTTGCCGAAAGTTTGTACTGGATGAGCCGGTACATGGAACGCACCGATGGCATTCTCAGGATGCTAAAGATCAACTATGCCTCATCGCAGGATGAAACCCAGGAGTTTTCCTGGATGCCGGTATTGAAGATCTTCTCCTCATTAGACGGCGAAAAGGCGAAGGCATTGGCGCACGATACCAGGGCCTTGCTACGCTACATGGTCATTGGCAAGGAGAACCTGAGTTCGGTCCTGAATATCGTTACGCTTGCCAGGGAAAACGGGCGCAGCGTGCAGGAACACATCACCAAAGAAATGTGGCAGTGTATCAATGATTTTTATCACATCATGCGCCAGGATAAATTACCTGAGCTACTAATGCGCGAAGATCCGATCAGTATCCTCGATAACCTGATCAAGCAAGACCTCCTTTATTTTGGCACCACCGATGTAACGATGGCAAGGGGCGAAGGCAATTCATTTATCAACATCGGGAAGTTTTTGGAAAGAGCGATCCAGTCAACGGATATCCTGGATGTGAAATTCAGCGACATGAATTACGAAATGGATAAAATTACCGACACTACTTACTGGAAATATTTTCTTATGTCCATCTCCGGGTATGAACTTTACCTCAAAACCTACCGGGGAGGATTTGAAGCGAGGAATGTTATGGAACAGATCGTACTGAATGAGCAGTTTCCGCGTTCAGTGATCTATTCTATCAATCAATTGCATCGCTATTTTCAGCGCTTGAAAAATGAGCACAAGGAACCCGACTTCAACCAGGTGGATTTTATGATTGGAAAAATTAAAAGTAAGGTTAAGTTTTCTACCCGGGATTCAATTATCAGCGACGGGCTGCACCATTTTTTAAATGAGACCAAAAACGGCCTGTTCGAAATTGGAAATAAACTGAACCGCAATTATTTTGCGTATGCCTGATGGATTTTTTTACAGGGCTGGTCCGGCAATTAACAATCGACCGCCCTTATTAATTCAATACTATGCCCAGGTTTTATATACACCACGTTACCAAATATACTTACCCTGAACCCGTACGCGACAGTGCGAACAGGATAATGCTGTACCCGGTAAAAGACCAGAACCAGGAGGTACAGAGCCAGCGGTTGACCATCACCGGGGAACCGGTGGTAGAGCAATTCAGGGATTACTATGGCAACGAAGCGGGCTCCTTCATGAACATCGCTCCGCACAAGGAGCTTCGGATCGATTCCAATATAATCATCATCACAAAACCCGTTATCCTGCCCGGAGATGAAACGCCCATTGAACAGCAATGGGCCTACCTATCACAGATCAGCAATGTTGTGCCTTTTATCGATTTCTTAAAACAGGAAAATTTCGCTGCCTTGCCGGAGGTCAAACAAATAGCAGACAGCGGCTTTTACCAGTCAGTCTCGGTGTTTGTGGCAGCTCAACAGCTGAATAGTTATATCTACGAAAATTTTCAATACATAAAAGGCATCACGAGTGTTGAAACAACGTTGGATGAGGTATGGAAACTCAGGGCTGGGGTATGCCAGGATTTTGCACACATGCTACTGGTAATGCTTCGATTGCTGAATATCCCCGCCAGGTATGTGAGCGGCTATGTCTGTGCGCAGGAAATTAAGCTGCGAGGTGAAGGTGCCACGCATGCATGGGTGGAGGCATACATACCATATTACGGGTGGCTGGGGTTGGATCCTACGAACAATGTTGTGGTGAATGACCGGCATGTTCGCTTGGCATTCGGCAGGAACTTTGGGGACTGCTCTCCCGTAAAAGGCACTTATAAAGGAACGGCAAAACAAACCCTGGAAGTCGGCGTTTCCGTGTCTACGGAGGATACCGCTGTTCCAAAGGAAATGCTGGCGGTGCTTACCCCATTGCAAATGACTACCCCGCTTGTTGAAGGTGGTGGTGAGGATAATTCTTACAGAAGATATATGCAAATGATACAGCAGCAACAATGATACTACTCAAGGCTTCGCCGGAACAAGGTTCACTGGTAAATGCTAAGGTTCATAACATACCTGGCCGGTGCGATTTACTTAGTTGTTCAACATCAATGGCATCACCAGCATTAACAACTCTTCCTGTTCCTCAGACTCCGTTGGTTTGATGATGCCGGCCTTTGTGGAGGTACTCAATTCTATATTGATCTCGGGTGTCTCGGCCGCATTCAGCATCTCGATAAGGAACTTGGCATTGAATGCAATTTGCAGGTCCTCCCCGTCGTACTGGCAACTCATCCGTTCATTTCCTTCAAAACTGAAATCTATATCCTGGGCGGCCAATTGCAATTCACTTCCACTGATCGTCAAGGCTACCTGGTTCGTGCTTTTGTTGCTAAACACACTCACCCGGCGCAAGGCTCCCTGGAAATCACCTTTGTTTACCGTCAGTTTGTAGGGATTGTCGGCAGGGATCACCACTTTGTAATCGGGGAACCGCGCATCTATCAGCCGGCACACCAATTCTGTTCCACCGTGTTTTACAAACAGGTGATTATTATTATAGGATAACGTCAGCTCGTCCTGGTTATCAGGAAGCGCCGATTTTAGTAGATTCAACGGCTTTTTGGGTACGATGAAGGTATCGGTAGCCGGACAATTGACATCTGTTCTTTTGTATTTTACCAGCCGGTGTGCGTCCGTGGCCACGCAGGTAATACTCTTAGGGTCGAGCTCGAAAAATACGCCTGTCATCGCCGGCCGGAGATCATCATTACTGACCGCGAAAAGGCTCTTGTTAATTGCCGTAACTAAGGCGGAGGAAGTCATTGTAAACGAATTGGCATCATCAGCCACCGGTTCCTTGGGAAAGTTGTCCGGGTTTTCTCCCATTACCCTGTATTTGCCATTATCCGTGGTGATCTCAACGGCAAAATTATTGTCTATCGTAAAGGTGAGTGGCTGCTCAATTATATTCTTCAATGAATCCATTAATATTTTCGCGGGGATGCATACTTTTCCATTCTCCTTCGCTTCCACTTCCAGGCGCACTTTCATCACTGTTTCCAAATCCGTGGCCACAACGGTCAATATATTCTTGTCAATTTCAAACAAGAAGTCTTCCAGTATCGGTAACACGGTATTGGCATTGATCACACCATTTATTTGCTGCAGTTGTTTAAGTAAAGTGGACGAAGAAACGATAAACTTCATAATAGGCATTTAATGATTTCCAAAGATAAAAGCTTTGAATTTAATGAGGCAAGTAATTATTATGGTGCGGAGCGTGCCCACAGGTCCCAGGTCGAACCAGGAGGAAATCATTGATGCTTTAAATTTGCAATCATGCAGGACCAAAAACTTACAACAGAACAGGTGCTCACCAAATTGAGGCAGTATTGCAGCTACCAGGAACGTTGCCATGAGGATGTGAAACAAAAACTATCGGGCTTCGGTTTAAGCCAATACGAAATAGGGCAGATCCTCGGCAAATTGATCGAGGAAAATTTTTTGAATGAGGAAAGGTTTGCCATCCAATTCGCGGGGGGAAAATTCCGCGTGAAGCACTGGGGAAAATTGAAAATCAAGCAGGAGCTACGCCAAAAAAAGGTGAGCGAAAGCTTTATAAAAAAAGCGATGGCGGCGATTGAGGGGCAGGCTTACGAGGAAACACTGCAGAAACTTGCCTCCCGAAAGCATCAGTCCCTCGTCAGGGAAAAAAATCCATTTCTCCGCAAGAAAAAACTGCTGGATCACCTGCTTATGAAAGGTTATGAGACTGACCTGGTAAGTGATGTCGTGAAACAACTGCTCAGTAAGCCATAAGCGGTGTTCAGATATCAGCGGGCTCTATGATTTCGGCTTCGATGTCCATGGCAATGGTACGCAGCCTGGTTTCGCAATGCCTGATAAGGGCATTGGCTTCCTTTACTTTTTCGGCCAGCGTGTCCAACTGGATGTTTTCATCCTCGATCTGTTCCACCAGTTTCTCGAGCTGGGAAAACATTTGATCAAAACTCAAATTTGTCTCCATTGATTTCTTTTTTGCATACAGTACTGTATAGAACCTGGTCTTTCAATATAGCCTTCAATTCATCGTTAACCTCGATGGCTGCGGGATCGGTGAGGATGCGGTCGCCACGGAGTAAGATCGCAAATCCCTTGCTCAGTATGGTCTGCGGATTACTGCTTCGAACAATACGGTTGTTGTAGGCCAGCTTTTTTGAGGCAAGGTCAATGATGCCCTTGATCCCGGTGAAAAACCGGTCCTTTAATCTCATCAGGTCTTTCTCAAATCCCAGGTTGCTGTCAAGTATAAATGAAGCCGCTTCCGTGGGTGTCTTCAACTGGCGGGTCATCAGGTCGGCGATGCTTGTGTTGCGATCGTGACCGATGCCTGTCAGGATAGGAATGGGAAACAATGCTAAATAGGCTGCCAGCTCGTAATCATTAAATGTTTTAAAATCAATATCAGAACCTCCTCCCCGAACTATGACCACTATATCAAATCTCTCCCTTGTCATCAAAATGTTTTGTAACTGCCTAAGAATTAATGCAGGCGCTGCATCTCCCTGGACCTGGGTTAAGAACTCTTTGATGTAAAACGCGTAGCCATACTTGTTTTTTTGCATTATATGCTTAAAATCTCTTTGACCATCAGAGTTTGGTGCCGTGATCAGTGCAATGCGTTGGCATACTGTCGGCAAGGGCAGGCGATTATTTCCCGTTGAAAAGCTGCCATTGTCCAGGGAGATAATTCCGGGGTTCTCCCTCACCAGGCGCTCCAGCGTTTGCTTTCTCTCCAATTCCATTTTACCGATCACATAGGAGAAATCAATCGCTAAGACCTCCAGGTCTAATCCAAACCTCCTGTGAAAACGCACGCGCACGTTACAGGTAATTTCAATACCGCTGGCAAATGCCTGCCCGGTTTCCCTTTCAAAACTTTCTACGTGGTGGTAGGTGGTTGACCAGAATACGCCTTTGATCTCAGAAATAATGATATTGCCCTCCTTTTCGATGAATTTCAGGAAACACCACCGTTTATCGGCATGCTTTTTTACATCCGTTATTTCTGCTTTGATCCAAAAGGTTTTTGTCGAAAAGCGCTGATGGATCGTTGCTTCGATCTCATTGATAAGGGCGGACAGTTTCTGGGTTATCATACCATAAAAATAAACCCTATCTATTGTAGTCAGGCAGGAATTAAAGCAAAAACAATGGTATAAATCCGGTGCCCGCCTACTTGCGCCAGTTAAAGAACCGGCCTCATGGAGTGATCGGCAGGCCTTGTACCTTTGTGAGAAAAACCAGATGTCCTCACTTACCATCACTACCATCCAAACAAATATTGCCTGGGAAGATAAAGCCGCCAACCTTCATTCGCTTGAGCAGAAGATCAGTGGCCTGGCAGAAAGAACCGAGATCATTGTGCTGCCTGAAATGTTCAATACTGGTTTCAGTATGCGGGCAGAGGCGCTTGCGGAAACAATGGATGGCGATACGGTAAAGTGGATGAAATGGGTCGCGGCAAATCATAAGGTTGTACTAACTGGCAGCCTTATCATCAAAGAAAATGAGTCTTATTATAACCGGCTGATCTGGATGCTGCCCAATGGCCAGTACGGCCACTATGACAAAAGACATCTATTTGCACTTGCCGGCGAGCATACCAGTTTTACGCCGGGCAATAAAAGACTGATCGCTTCTGTAAAGGGTTGGAAGATCAACCTCCTGGTTTGTTATGACCTGAGGTTCCCGGTTTGGTCCAGGAACCGTGTCATGGGTACAGCCGTTCCCCCTAGTGAGAAATTGATGACGAGCGCCTCTGTTGAAGAAGCGGCTGCGGACAGCCCCCTTGAATATGATCTGCTTGTTTATGTTGCCAACTGGCCCGAGAAGAGGAGCCACGCCTGGAAAACCTTACTTTGTGCGAGGGCCATCGAAAATCAATGCTTTGTGATAGGCGTGAACCGGGTAGGCAGGGATGGTAATAATATTCTTTACAGCGGAAACAGCCTGGTCATCAACCCGGCCGGCGAGGTCTTATACCACATGGCCGACGAGGAGGACGTGTTTACCATCACCCTGGAAAAACACGAGTTGCAGGAACAAAGAGAAAAATATCCTTTCTGGCAGGACAGTGATTCATTTACCTGGCGCTAGGTTCCGGCAAGGAGCCTGATTCGTTCGACTGCCTGATCAGTGCTTTCACTATTTCCATTTTCCTGTCCACATTTTTCCTTACTCCGTCCACTGTTGGAGGGATATAAATGTCGGGCCAAATACCCCTTCCGTTCTTAGGCACATGGTTGTACTGTACCAGTTTGAAGAAAGGCAGCCTCACTCTTAAACGGGTGATTGGCAGGGTGATATCGGGTATCATGATGCCGCTGTTTCCATGCCAGCCACCACCCGTTTCTTCCCCCACGATGGTGATGTTAGACTGACCCTTTACTGCATTGCAAAAAAGAGTAGAAGCGGAAAAGGTGGGACCATTTGTCAGAACATAGACCTTCCCGTCAAAATGATTCTTTTTACTCGGTTTGTAGACATGTCTCTCCCAGTATCCAAAATGGTACAAACCGTCTTTTTGTTTTTTTGTAAGAAATATAAGCCCCAGGTTGCTAAAAAATCCATTGTGGATATATTTGGTATAGGGCGCAAAGTTTTTCGAGACTGCATACGAACTATCCGCCACCCTGAAATCTGTACTCCGTATGTATCTCGTCAGCTTAACGTAAACATTTACATCACCACCTCCATTACTGCGCAGGTCGATCACCAGGTTGTTGATTTGCTCCTTCCTGATCTTTTTAAACGAGCGTTTGAGAAAACGCTTCAAATGCCTTCCCTCGCCGTTTGAAAATGTATTCAGGTTTAGGGTCGCGGTTTGTTCATCCTTATGGATCTCGAGTGAACGAGCTGCCTCCCGTTCCTCCTGACGGATCTTGCGCTTTGGCATTTTCAGGTCGCGCATTTTTTTCAACTCCTGGTAACTGCTGTCAGCTGCAGGGTTATACATGGGCAATACTGCCATTCTTTCCTTTCCGAGGGTGTCAACATAGCCCACCGTGTAATTCCTATAGACACCAAATATATTGCGGTGATAGTACGGAAAGTTGCCACTGACCCTTATATAGTTTACGTTATCTGCATAGCCGTCCTGCGGAAGGTATTGAAACATCTTCCGGATCAGGTCGGTGTTTTTCATGCCATTGACTGAGGTTAGCAGGGTTCCGCGCTTGATAACGGAATCGTTGCCATTGAGATCCCCCGTTACCACGAGGGTGTCTGCCCAAACCTTTACATACAGGGGAAAGCAGGGCGTTCTCCTGTTCCGGATAAATTTGCCCCACTCTTTACTCATGCCGAAGCTGGTATGGCCACAATGGATCTTATTGGTCAGGGGGGCCAATACCTTCCATCCAAACTGCAGCTCGGTCATGGAATCTCCTATATTGTTGTAAAGGCTATCAAAATAGTAATCCATGCTGTCTTTGGGCGTGTACCAATAAAGAGCCGGATGCTTGTCCTCAAGAATATTTCTAAGAAGGGAATAATCCTGCTGCAATTCTTCCTTTGGAAATTTTTTTGCGGGGTTATAGTTTTTGCTGACTGAACATCCCGTAACGAGCAAGCTTAAGTAAACAACGATAATGAATGATAGATTTTGCATCAGGTTTCAATAGGGATTGTGCTTGACATATTTGCGGGTATTGATAACCGACGAAGGTTTTTACCGGCTACCGGCCAGTATTTATTAAGATTCAAATGCGCCCTTCTTTCTTAAGGTTTGTTCATGTGGTTCCATCCCTGGGCGATCAATTTGTGTTTATTGCCTGCCCTGGTAAAAATATGAACGCCGTCAGCGGCATCGGTCATGTAGCCGATGACGCTGATCTGCTCATTCAACAGGATCTTCTCGTAATCGGATTGAGCCAGGGTAAATAACAACTCATAATCTTCGCCGCCACTTAGGGCGCATGCTGTCGGGTCGAGCTCCAGCTTATAGGCAAATTGCCTGGATTCCTCATGTATGGGGATCTTGTCCTCGTAAATGATACACCCGAGGTTACTTTGTTTGCAGATATGAAGCGTTTCGCTGCTGAGACCATCGCTTACATCGATCATCGAGGTAGGCGTAATCCCGGCTTCCGCGAAAAAATCTACGATATCTCTTCTTGCTTCCGGCTTCAGCAACCTGCCTACAATATATGCCTGGTCTTCCAGGTCCGGCTGTGCACCTGTTTCCGCAAAGATCCTTTTTTCCCTTTCCAATATGGTCAAGCCAAGGAATGCTCCCCCTAAAAATCCGCTCACGCAAAGCAGGTCCGACTTTTTTGCGGAACTCCTTTTCACGAACTTTCCCGGAGACACTTCGCCTATGGCTGTCACCGAAATAACAAAGCCTTTCTGGGAGGAGGTGGTATCTCCACCTGCAAGGTCCACCCCGTATTTTTCACAAGCTAAATATACACCCTCGTAAAATTCGTCCAGGGCCTCAAGACTAAACCTGTTACTGAATGCCAGGCTGATCGTTATGTGAGTGGGTGTCGCATTCATAGCATAAACATCACTCAGGTTTACAATCACGGCTTTGTATCCCAGGTGCTTCAACGGTGTATACATCAGGTCGAAATGAATTCCCTCTATGAGCATATCGGTGGTGACGACGGTTTGTTTACCGAAATGATCGATCACGGCGGCATCATCGCCCACGCCTAAGATCGTGGAGGCTTGCCTGGTCTCATTGTTTTGTGTAAGGTGGTCAATCAGGCCGAATTCCCCCAGGGTCGATATTTCCGTCCGCTCGGTACTCATAGATTTTAGTTTATTAACCTAATTCTGCCGTGATCTGCCAATTGGTGCTAACCGGTTAAATGGCAGGACCCTGATCTGGAATAAAGTTTACCATTCCATCCGGTTGTTGATCACATCAAGCATTTCTTCATGGATCAGGCCATTGGTTGCCAGGATATGTGGTTGGTATACGGAATAAGGATTTCCGTCAAAATCGGTCACTTTGCCTCCGGCTTCCTCCACCATTAAGAATCCTGCTGCGCTGTCCCAGGCATTCAGTTTGTGTTCATAAAAACCGTCAAACCGTCCGGCAGCTACCCAACAAAGGTCGATGCCCGCGCTTCCAAGCCGCCTCACTGGAACTCCTTTACGGATCAGCCGCTCAAATACATCGAGGGGGCCATTGGTCGAATCAAGATAGGTATAGGGAAACCCGGTCACCAGGCAACTTTCTTCTACCCTGGATTTTTTGCCAACACGGATAGGGCGGTCATTCAAGAACGCTCCTTTTCCTTTTTCGGCGAAAAAGAATTCCTTCATCAAAGGATTGTATACAGCCCCCATAATGATCTCTCCTTTTCGTTCGACCCCTATGCAGACACAGCAGATCGGTATGCCATTTGCAAAATTGATGGTGCCATCAATGGGATCAATGATCCATTTGTACTCACTATCCATCAGGATTTCGCCGGCCTCCTCGCTTAACAGGAAATGATCTGGAAACGCCTCCCTGATCGTTTCAAAGATCGCCCTTTCGGAGGCATGGTCTGCCTCCGTAACAGGATTATTGAGCCCTTCCTTGTTGGTAATTTTGAATTCGCCGTTAAAGAACCGTTCCAATTCCGCGGCACCTGCCTCGGCCGCCTTTATCAAAGTTTGTTTAATCATGGGGCAAAGATACGCATGTAAGCCGCTAAAATCCAGTTGCCTCGTATGGCGGAGCGTCAATTTTTAACAACCGACGGCCAACGCAGCTGAATGCCAGTCCGCCAAACTTTGAACTCTGCCCGGCTGGGAAGTGCCCTGGAAGATTTAAATTTTATTTTGATAGTGAACCCTGGAGACAGGTTATCAATCTGCATCATGCAAAACCAACAGGGGCAGGTGCGTATGCGAAGCCATTTCTTTTGTGTAATGCTTTTGGATAAGGGCGCCTGAATCGCGGGCGATCATCGCTATTAGGCCGGTATCTGTATTTTTGTCAAGGTAAAAATTGATTCCACCCATCACAGAACTACTGAAGACTGTAACACGGTCGCTATCGATTTCGGGTTCAAAGAGGGAAACAAGAAAGTGGCGCTCTATTCTTTTCATATCGGAAAGGCCCGTATTCTTCGGCCTGACATTTAACACCCTGAGTTTGGGCTCAACGATCAGCTGCGCAATTTGTTTAAGCAGGTGGAGGGCCTCATCATTTGCAAATTCATCCAGATCAGTGGCCAACACAATCCTGTTTTTTCCTTTAAGTAGCATACTTTCAAACCGCGCGACTTCGGGAATCACAAGCACTGGCACCCTGGTTGCCGCAATCAGGTTTACCGTATTGCTCCCTAGTAAAATACCTTTCAAACCACTTGCGCCTTTTGTGCCCATAACAACAAGATCAGGCTGCTGAATGGTTATTATTTTTTTCAGCGTGTCGATAAGATCCCCATGGGCAAAAGAAGTATCGCAATTCAAGCCTGGAGCCAGTGATTTTTTCAGGTCCGAAACTATAGCATTCAATTTATTTCGTATTTCTTCCTCCGCTTCATCTTTCTGGAGTATGTTCACCACGAGCAGTCGGGCAGAAGCCCTCCTCGCCAACTCCGCCGCGAACAAAAGGGCGTTTGTCGATGCTTCAGAAAAATCAACGGGAGCAAGTATTGTTTTCATACTATTGATGTTTAAAATTTTGGTGGGCAAAATATAGCAATAATTTGATTTAATTTATACGCAGTTAAGATTTACATCGAATTTGGGTGTCGCAACTATGTTGTTCAACATTTCATAACATGATGAATGGCAAATATTTGTAATGCATATTTCGACTAAGGATAATAAAATAGGTGAAGCGGATTATAAAGTATACCTTTCATGGATGCGCCTTTCCAGCACAGTGGGATCCGAAGCTTGGAATTCACGTGACTTGAAGTCGCGGC